>WBZR01000092.1_pt1 | contig 156720 bp, 141 predicted proteins | sample 5204231 | NCBI WGS metagenome assembly WBZR01 (sample SAMN12412403, study PRJNA552823) | activated sludge metagenome | isolation source: activated sludge from anammox sidestream of wastewater treatment plant... | place: USA: Virginia | collected 2017-08
ACCTCACGGAGGACAACTGCGCCGAGCTGATCGCGCTTGCGGCGGGCAGGACCATCGAGGAGATCGAGCGCGCCCTGCGCGCACGAGCGGCCCCGCCCTGCGCGCCGATGCTCGAGCGCGTCGCGGACACTGGTCCGGCGATGGGACCGGATCCCGCGACCGCGATGGTTCCGCAGGCGCTGGCGCCTGCGGACGCATCGCCCGACCGCGAAGTGGCGCGTGCGGCAGAACCAGTATTCGAGGCGCCGGCGCCCGTGGTGCGCCGGGTCGCGCTCACCGCCGGCGCGATGGAGAAGCTCGAGTACGCCAGGGCGCTGCTCGCGCACGCCACGCGCGATGAGGGCGAGGTGCTGGAGCGCGCGCTCGACGCGCTGATCGCGCGGCTGGAGGCGCGCAGGTTCGCCAGCACCGCACGGCCGCGGCCGGCGCGGGCATCACACGACCCGCGGCACATTCCGGCCGCGGTCCGTCGCGCGGTCGTCGGGCGCGACCGGGGCCGCTGCACGTTCGTCGGCGACCACGGGCACCGCTGCGGGACGCGGGTCGCGCTGCAGTTCGACCACGTCGTCCCGGTCGCCCGGGGCGGCCAGCCGACGGCGGACAACCTCCGGCTGCGCTGCCGGGAGCACAACCAGCTCGAGGCCGAGCGGGTCTTTGGCGCGGCGTTCATGCGGCGCAAGCGCGAGGCACGCCGCGAGCGCCAGGCGCTGGCGCCTCGCCAGGCGCTGGCGCCTCGTCAGGCGCTGGCGCCTGGTCTGCTGGCGAAGCAGAACGACCTGATCGCCGGACTGCGAAACCTCGGCTACAGCGCGGCGCAGGCCAGGTGGGCGGCGTCGCGGTTCGCGGACCGGCTCGAGCTGCCACTCGAGGACCTCTTTCGGCACGCACTCACGTGCCTGGCCCCCGCGAGCGCGAGGCGTGTCCAGGCGCCAGCGCCTGGGGCGTGAGGGCGGGCGGGAGACCGGGATGCGTCCACCCAGATCGCGCTTCCGGATGCGCGAAGGACGACCTACTCACTCGCGCGCCGTCGGACTGTGCACGGTCGCGGCTCCATCGCGAATCCCACACCCTCCGCGCGTGCGCCATCGGCGCCCCGCGCGCCCGGCACGGTCAGGCGGCGCGGTCGGTCCGGGTCGCGAGCTCGGCGGCTTCGCGCGACCGCAGGGCTTCGGTCAGCAGGCGGTCCAGGTCGAGGTCGAGCGTGATGTCCTCGTCCACCGCGCACTCGCCGCGGTGAAAGGCGAAGGCGCCGTCCTGCCAGAGGAGCAGGTCGCGCAGGATGCGCCGCTGAACCTCGAGCACGGCCCAGTCGAGCTGTTCGGGCGTGAGCGCGCCGCTTTCGACGAGCACCTGGCCGAGGCGCTTGCCGGGCACGTCCTGCTGCCAGGCGGCGGCGAACTCGGTGGCCTCGGGATGGACGAGACCGGCTTCGGCCAGCACGTCGCCGAGGCGCTGGTGCAGCGCGGACGTCCGCGTGAAGGCCGACAGGCCGTCGAGCACGAAGACCTCGGCGCACTCGTCCCCGCGGGTGAACTCGAGCCGTCCGGTCGCCCGCGCCGATTGGAGCAGGCGCAGGATCTGGATGGGCAGGAACGGGTCGAGCGTGCCGCTCAGGGTGAGCATGGGGCCTCCGGAAGGCGGGAATCCGGATCGGGTATCGGACCCGCCGCGCCCGGGCTTGAAGCCATTGTCGCGGGGCGCGCCCGGCGCTCCGGCGGGCGGGACCGACCCGCGGTGCGGACCTTCGCGGTCCGTGGCCCGGGCCGGTCGCCGTCAGTAGCGCTCGAGGTCGTGCCCGATGGTCACCGGCCCGGTGAATCCGCCGGCGCGCACGCCCGCGATCAGTTCCTCGTCGGTGCCGCCCATGCGCACGATGTGGTGGAGCACGAGGCGCTTTGGCTGCGCGCGCGCGGCGATCGCGCCGAGCTCGCGGTCGGAGGTGTGGAACGCGTGCATGTACCTGGGCCACGCGTCTCCGCCCGGGCGGTCCTCGGGCTTCAGGCGCACCTCCGGGTAGACCTCGTGGATCAGCACGTCCACGCCGCGGGCGGCCTGTTCGAGCGCGGGGCAGGGCGCGGTGTCGCCGGAGATCACCACCGACTTGCCGGGCGCGTCCACGCGGTAGGCGAGCGCGTGCTTCCAGTCGCCGTGCATCACCGGGATCGCGCGAATGGTGACGCCGGCCGAGTCGTACACCACGCCGCCGCCCGTCTCGCGCACGTCCGCGCGCCAGCCGCCGGGCTGGCCGCGCTCGAGGCCGTTCGTGCGCACGTCAATGTCCTCGCTCCAGGCCTCGAGGATCCGCTCGGTCATGCGCCGCGTGCCGGGCGGCCCGACGACGCGCAGCGGCGTGCGGCGGCCCATCACCCACGAGGTGAGGAGGACGTCCGGGTAGCCGAGCGTGTGGTCGCTGTGCAGGTGGGTGAGGAACAGCGCCGTGATCGCCCCGCCGCGGTAGGGAAGCCCGGCGGCGTCCATCTGCCGCATCACGCCCGGGCCGGCGTCGAACACGAACAGCCGCCCGCCCGCGACGACCGCCGTCGCCGGACCCTGCGCGAGGTGGTTGGGCACCGGCATGCCGGTGCCGAGCAGGATCACCGCCGTGCTCTCGGGCAGCGCGCGCGCGGCCGGCGCCTGCGCGCTCGCCGGTGCGGCGCCGATCGTGCACGCGGCCGCGATCAGCAGCGTGGCGGGGCGCGCGAGGGCGAAGCGGGACGCCATCACATGCCGAGGATGTGCCAGCCGGCGTCCACGTAGAGCGTCGTGCCGGTGATGCCGCTCGCCAGGTCGGAGAGCAGGAACAGGCCGGCGGTTCCGACCTCCTCCTTGGTGATGCCGCGCGCGAGCGGCGCCTGGCCGGCGTGCTCCTTGAGCATCTCGGTGAATCCGCGAATGCCGCGCGCCGCGAGCGTGTTCACCGGGCCCGCCGACAGGGCGTTCACGCGAATCCCGCGCGCGCCCAGCTCGAACGCCATCTGCCGCGTCGCCTGCTCGAGCACCGCCTTGGCGCTGCCCATGACGTTGTAGTTGCGGATCGCCCGGGTGGCGGCGAGGTAGGTGAGCGTGAGGACGCTCGCGCCGTTCTTCTCGAGCAGCGGCAGCGTGCGGTGGACGACGTTGAGGTACGAGTACGCGCTCACCTCGAGCGCGAGCTGGAAGCCCTCGCGCGGCGTCGCGACGAAGCCGCCCTCGAGGTCCTCCTTGCGCGCGAACGCGATGCCGTGCACGAGCATCTCGATCGAGCCCCAGCGCTCGCCGAGCTGCCTGGCGACCGCGTCGATCTCCTCGTCGCGGGTCACGTCGCAGCCGATCGTGATCGCGCCCGGGATCGTCGCGGCGAGCGCCTCGACGTCGGGCCGCAGCCGTTCGCTGGCGTAGGTCAGACACACTTGCGCCCCGGCCCGGGCGACGCACTCGGCGATCGCCCACGACAGGCTGCGATGGTTGGCGACGCCCATGACGAGCGCGTGCCGGCCCTGCAGGTCAATGCCGTACATGAAACCTCCCGCACCGCCCGGCGCACCGGCTCCGGGCTTCAGGCCGATCGCTTCTGCTCCCAGACCCGGATCGGCAGGATGATCACCTGGATGCCCGCGAACTGGAGCCGGCGCTGGATGGAGAACGCCGTCTCGTGGTGGAGCGTGCGCGTGAACACCGTCTCGCGCTGGAAGACGAGCTGGCCGGCGAACACCATCGAGCGCCGGAACTCCTTCTGCAGGTCGAGGCAGATGTGCTCGAGCTCCTCGATCAGGTCGGTGCCGAGCGTGAAGCGGTACTCGGAGTAGTAGCCCATGCGCATGCCCAGCTCGACGTACTTCTCGAGGTCGCCGCGGACCTTTTCCTCGAGCGCGGCGACGCTCTCGGTGCCCTTGAACTGGCCCGAGTCCACGAGCCCGACCGAGACGAACACGAGGTTCTTGAAGTGGCGCGGGAACATGCGCTGCACCGAAAGCAGCGTGTGGATGCCGAGGCCGGCGTACGCCTCGACGAGCACCACGGCGGTCGGCCCGTCGGGCGCCAGTTCGGGCGCGACCTCGCGCTCGGGCAGCGGCAGGTCGGTGAGCACCTCGTCGAGGCTCTTGAGCACGCCGCGCACCTGATGGTAATGGCGCCGCACCAGCATGCAGAGCGCGACGAACGTGCCGGTCACGACCAGAGTGACCCAGCCGCCGTGCTTGAACTTGACGATCGAGGTGACGACCAGGATGGCGCCCGTGACGAGCGTGCCGAGCGTCGCGAGCGAGATCGCGCGCCGCCAGTGGGGCAGCGTCGCCCGCAGGTTCCACCAGTGCCGCACCATGCCCATCTGCGACAGCGTGAAGGTGAGGAACACGTTGATCGAGTACATGACGACGAGGATCTTCACCGAGCCCCGCGTGTAGAGCAGCGTCGCGACCGCCGCGAGTCCCATCGTCACGATGCCGTTCTGGGTGACGAGCCGCTCCGAGAGGTGCGCGAAGCGCTTGGGCACCCAGTTGTCCACCGCCATCGCCGCCAGCGTGGCGGGCCCGGCGATGAAGCCGGTCTGGGCGGCGACGAACAGCAGCGCGCCCTCGGAGAGCAGTGTGAAGACCACGATCCACCGGCCGAAGTCCCATCCGTCCGCGTTCCAGCTTCGCGTCATGGACTCCCACAGAACGGCGTTCAGCGTCTTGCCCGTCTGGTGCTCGATGCCGAACAGCAGGTAGCAGAGCAGGATGCCGCCGGCGGTGAACGACAGCGAGAACGCCATGTAGGCCATGGTCCGCTTGCCGGTCTCGACCCGGGGCTCGCGCAGCATGGCGGTGCTGTTGCTGACCGCCTCGATGCCCGTGAACGTGCCGCCGCCCAGCGAGAACGCCTTCAGGAACAGCAGCACGACCGTGACCCAGCCCAGCTCGTTCACCGCGCTGCGGGTGTCGGCGACCGTGTCGCCGACCAGCGTGTGCACCTGCGGCAAGTGCGTCGCCACGCCGTAGACGATCATGAAGAAGTGCGAGAGGACGAAGGCGACGAAGATCGGCATCAGCACCGACACCGATTCCTTGATCCCGCGCAGGTTCAGCCCGGTGAGTCCCGCGACCAGCAGCAGCTCGATGGGCAGCTTCAGCGCCATCCAGCCGTGCGGCAGGAACGAGAAGATGGCGTCGCAGCCCGAGGCCACCGAGATCGAGATCGTGAGCACGTAGTCCACGACCAGCGCGGCGCCCGAGACCACGCCGGGCGCGCTGCCGAGCAGCTTGGTCGCGACCAGGTAACCGCCGCCGCCGCTCGGGAACAGCTCGATGATCTGGGTGTACGACGCGGCGATCAGGAAGACCGTGAACACCGTGGCCACGGTCAGGTAGAGTGCGAGGTGGGTGTGCTGCCCGAGGGCGAGGAACGCCTCTTCGGGGCCGTAGGACGAGGACGAAAGCCCGTCCGAACCCAGTCCCACCCACGCGAAGAACGCGATCAGCGCGAGCTGGTGGTGGATGCGTGGGTCGAAGAGGTTCTTTCGGCCTCCGATGAGAAGGCCCCGCAATCGGTCGAGCACCGGGGGAAGCTAGAGTATCGCCCCGGGCCTTTCAAGACCCGGTCAAGTCCGACGTGACCCACATGCAACGAATGGACATCGGCCTGCTCGCGGCGCTGCTGCTCGCCGCGACGGGCGCGGGCGACCGGCTCGCGGCGCCCGGAAGGATCGCCGCCCCGCGCGCCGCCGCGGCGGGCGCCGCGGGCCCCGCCGTGCCACGCTTCGCGCTCTTCGGCTGGGTCAGCCCGCCGCGCGCGCAGGCTTCGGCGGAGCGGTACGCCGAGCTGGCACGGGCCGGCTTCAACGTCACCGTGCTCGCGTGGCAGGACTCCGGAACCGTCGCCGACAACCGCGACCGGCTCGCCTGGACGCGCCCGCTGGGCGTTCGGAATCTGCTCCTCGACATGGACCTCGCGCGGGTCCCGCCGGGCGACAGCACGGGGCTCGCCTGGGCGGACTCGGTCGCGGCGCGCTATCGCGACGACCCAGCGTTCCTCGGCTACTACCTGGGCGACGAGCCGGCGCGCGGGGACTTCGCCGAGAAGGCCTGGTACTTCGCGCTGCTGCGCGAGCGCGACCCCGCGCACCTGTCGTGGAACAACCTGCGGGGGCGGCAGGTGTTCGCGAGCCGCGAAGCGTGGCTCGACTACACGCGCGCCTACGTGCGCGAGGTGCACCCGGCGGTGCTCTGCAACGACCACTACGACTTCCTCGAATCGGGCGACCGCGGGGAGTTCGTCGAAAACGTCGCCGGCCTCGCGGCGGTCGCGCGCGAGAGCGGCCTGCCGTTCTGGGGCATCGTCCAGCTCGTCGGGCACGGCCCGTTCCGCGAGGCGACGCCGCCGCTGCTGCGCTGGCAGGTGGCGCACTGGCTCGCCTACGGCGCGCGCGGCATCGGCATCTTCACCTACTGGACGCCGCCGCCGGATCCGCAGTGGAACTGGCGGCCGGCGATGATCACCTGGGAGGGCGGGCGCACCGCGCTCTACGACGCCGTGCGGACGCTGAACGCACGGCTGCTCCCGTTGGGCGAGGCGCTCGCGGGCGTGCAGTGGCTCTCGACCGAGCACGCCGGCTCCGTGCCCGAAGGGGGAACCGCGTTTTCACCCGACTCGCTGCTCGTGTCGGTGGAGGGCCGGGCGGCGCTCGGCACGTTCGCCGACTCCTCGGGCGCGCCGTGGCTGTTCGTCGCCAGCGCCGATTCGGCCGCCGCGCGCACGGTCGCTCTGGTGCTCGCCTCCGCCGGCCGGCGCGCGTGGCGCTGGCGGGACGCCGGCGGCTGGGAGCCGCTCGCCGTCGGAGCGGACCGGCGCGTGACGCTGGAGCTCGCCGCCGGCGATTTCGCGCTGCTGCGCTTCTCGGGCGCGCTCGATTCGCTGCGCTCGGGGCGCGGCGGACTGCGACTGGCGATCGTGCCCAACCCGGCGCGGGACGGCGTGACCTTCACGCTCGCGGGCGTGAGCGGACCGGCGAGGCTCGAGCTGCTCGACGTCGCCGGACGGCGCGTCTGGTCGCGCGCCGTGGAGGGCGGTGAGGCCACGCTGCGCTGGAGCGGCGAGCGCGAGCGCGGCGGGCGCGCGGCGCCCGGAATCTACTTCGCGCGCGCCGAGGACTCGCGCGGCGTGCTCGTGCGCCGGGTGACCTGGCTGGGGGGCCCGTGAAACGCGCGACGGCGCGCCAGGCCCCGGGCCGCTGGCCCACGCTCGAGGCGCTCGGCCGGGCGATCGTCGTGTGCGAGCGCTGCCCGCGCCTGCGCGAGTACTGCGCGATGGTCGCGCGCGTCCGGAAGCGCGCCCACCGCGACGAGGACTACTGGGGCCGCCCGGTGCCGGGTTTCGGCGACCCGCGCGCCCGCGTGATGCTGGTCGGTCTCGCGCCCGCGGCGCACGGCGCCAATCGCACCGGCCGCATGTTCACCGGCGATTCGAGCGGCGACTGGCTGTTCGAAGCGCTTCACCGCCACGGCTTCGCGAACCAGCCGACGAGCGTCTCGCGCGACGACGGCCTGCGGCTGCGCGACTGCTGGATCGGCGCGGCCGCCCGCTGCGCGCCGCCCGGCAACAAGCCGCTGCCCGGGGAACTCGCGAACTGCCGCGACCACCTCGCCGCCGAACTCCGGCTGCTCGAACGCCTGCGCGTCGTCGTCGCGCTCGGCCGCATCGGCCACGAGGCCTTCCTGCGCGCGAGCGGCTGGTGGGCGAAGCTCGCTCCCCGCGAGCGGCCCGCCTTCGCGCACGGCGCCGAGGCCCGGCTGCCCGACGGGCGCGTGCTGCTCTCGAGCTTTCACCCCAGCCGCCAGAACACCAACACCGGCAAGCTGACGCGAGCGATGTGGCACGCGGTGTTCGCGCGGGCGCGCGATCTGGCCGAGGCGGCGAAGTCCTCCTGACCCGCGCGGCCGTCGGCGCGGCGCGCGCGGCGCGGCGCGGACGTGCGCCCGAACCGGCCGCGCGCGATCCCGGTTGACGAAACGCGCGGTTCGCGTGCATGGTGCGCGCCGACATCTTCCGGGTGCCCGCATCGCGTGGGGTAACAGGGAAGCGGGTGAGAATCCCGCACGGTCCCGCCACTGTGATGGGCGCATCGCGCAGCAACGCCACTCGCGGCCCTGCCGCGGGGAAGGCGCGCGAGCCGCGGCGAAACCGCTGCGGCGCCCAAGTCAGGAAACCTGCCCGGAAGCCACAGGCCCGTCGCCTCGGTTGAAGGCGCGCGGCAGCCGCGGACTTCCGCGCCGCCCCGCCCTCGCGACCGACCACCGCGACGGCGGGGCTTTTCGATTCGAGCGCGAAGGACGCCGTGATCGAGCTGCTTCTCGTCACCGCACTGAGCGGCCCGCCCGACGGGGCCGCGGCCCCGGCCGCGGCGCCGGGCGCGATCGCGTCGCCCGTCGCGACCGACTCGCTGCCGCGGCCGGTCGCGACGCTGCCGGCGATCGAGGTCCGCCGCGAGCGCGCGCGGCTCGACGCACGGCGCCGACTGCCCACCGCCAGCGTCACCGACCTGCCCGCGGGAGCGTCGAACCGCGCGATCGAGTCGCTCTCGGAGGTGCTGTCGGCCGCGGCCGGCGTGCGCGTGACGCAGTACGGGGGCCTCGGCTCGTTCAGCACGCTCTCGCTTCGCGGCGCGCCGGCGGGGCAGGTGTCGGTCTTCCTCGACGGCGTGCCGCTGACCTCGGCGGCGCACGGCGTCGTGAACCTCGCCGACCTGCCCGTCACCGCGGTCGAGCGCGTCGAGGTCTACCGCGGGCTCGCGCCGCTCGGCTTCGGCTCCGCCACCCCGGGCGGTGCGGTGAACCTGGTGACCGCCGGGGCCCCGCGTCTCGCAAACGCGCGCGCGGCGTACGGCTCCTTCGGCACGGCCGAGACGCGCGCGACGTGGGGAGACCACCGCGGAGCGTTCGCCTGGCTCGCGCACGCGGGCTGGCAGGGCTCCGGCGGCGACTTCCGCTTCTTCGACGACAACGACACGCGCTACAACACCGCCGACGACGAGTGGACGACGCGACGGAACTCGCGCTACGACGCCGGCACCGCCCTGGGTCGCGTCGTCTGGTCGCCGCGCGGGGACCTGAGCTTCACCGCGCGCGGCGAGCTGTTCCGCAAGGCGCAGGGCGTGCCGGGCCGCGGCGCGAACCAGGCGCCGAACCCGCGCCTCGCCTTCGCGCGCGACCTCGGCGCGCTCGAGGCGGCCCTCGCGCCCGCGACCGCGCGGCCCGGCGTCACGCTGCGCGCCCACGCCCAGCGCGAGCGCTCGCGCTTTCGCGACCGCGAGGGCGAACTGGGGCTGGGCGTGCAGGACACCGACGACGGGTTCCTCGATCGCGGCCTCGGTGCGGAGGTGGCCTCTCCGGCCGGCTGGCGCTGGCTGACCGCCAGCGCGGGGCTCGCCGCGCGGCGCGAGGACGCGCGGCCCTCGCCGCCCACGCTCGGCCTGCCGACTCCGCCGCCCAGCCGCCGCGAGACCTCGAGCGCGCACGCGGGATTCGAGCTGCACCTGGCCGACGACGTGCTGCTCGTGCACGCCGCGCGCCGCTGGGACCGCCAGCACGACCGGCTGCGCGCGACGCTCGTCGCCGGCCAGCCCTACGCGCTCGATCAGGCGCGCGTGCTGAACTCGCCGCAGGCCGGGGCGCGCCTGCGCCTGAGCCGCGGCTTCGAGGCGCGCGCCAACTGGACGAAGAGTTCGCGCGCGCCGGAGTTCCTCGAGCTGTTCGGCAATCAGGGCGACGTGCTCGGAAATCCGAAGCTCGTGCCCGAGCGCGGCGAGAGCTGGGACGGGGGCGGGGCCTGGCGCGGCCGCGCCGGGGCGCTCGAGGCCTCGCTCGAATGGACGGTGTTCGCCTCGCACCTGCGCCAGCTCATCGTCTTCCTGCCCGCTTCGCAGCGCAGCGCGCGCCCGGGCAACCTCGGCGCGGCGGAGATCCGCGGCGACGAGCTGGCCTGGCGGGCCGCCTGGCGCACGCTGGCGTTCTCGGGGGCGCGCACCCGCACCTCGGCGCTGCAGACCGACCCGGCCTCGCTCTACCACGGCCGGCGCATTCCGCAGCGGCCGGAGCACGAGACGTACGCACGGCTCGACGCGCGGCACGGCCCGTGGACCGCGGCCCTCGACGTGCTGGACGAGGGCGACAGCTTTCTCGATCCGATCAACTTCCGCCGCACTCCCGGCCGCACGCTCGTCGGCGCGTCGCTCTCGCGCGGCTTCGGGCGCGTGCGCGTGACGCTCGAGGGCAAGAACCTCGGCGACCGGCACGCCGAGGACGTCGGCGGCTATCCGCTTCCCGGCCGCAGCGTGTTCGTCGCCTGCGACGCACGCCTGGGGCCGGAGCCTTCCCACCCGTGATTTCGAAGGAGACCCGCATGCTCTCGCACCTCGCTCTTCCCCCGGCCGCGGCCGCCCGCATCCTCGCGCTGCTTCTCGTGGCGGCCGCGGCGTCTCCTTCGTTCGCCGCGTCGTCGAAGGCGTTCGTCTTCGGCACGGACTGGACGACCGGAAGCCTGTCGGCGGTGGACCTGGCGCCGCGCACGAACCACTGCGACGTCGCCGGCCCGGGTTCGGACGCGAGCCTGCGCTACCACGCGGGCCGCCTGTACGTGGTCAACCGCTTCGGTGGCGACAACGTGCAGGTCGTGGACCCCGTGAGCTACGCGACCGGGCCGCAGTTCTCGGTCGGCAACGGCTCGAACCCGCACGACATCGCCTTCGCCTCGGCGACCCGCGCGTACGTCACGCGCTTCGAGTCCGCCGATCTGTGGATCGTGAACCCGCAGAGCGGCGCGCACACCGGCACGATCTCGCTGGCCGCGTTCGCGGACGCCGACGGCGTTCCCGAGATGGACCGCATGGTGATGGTCGGGCCGCTGCTCTTCATCTCGCTGCAGCGCGTGAACCGACCCGGCGGCTTCGTGCCCACCGACACCGCGCTGGTCGCGGTCGTGGACACGCGCGCCGACACGCTCGTGGACTGCGACCCGGCGCGGCCGGGAACGCAGGCCATCCGGTTGCAGCTCACCAACCCCGCGACGACGTTCCAGTTCGACGCCGCTTCGAGCCGTCTGCTGATCGGCTGCGCCGGACACTACGGCGCGCTCGACGGCGGCATCGAGTGGCTCGATCCCGTCCATCTCGTGAGCGGCGGCGTCGCCATCACCGAGGCCGAGCTGGGCGGCGACGTGAGCGACGTCGTCTGGAACGACGCGCAGAAGTCGTACGCGATCGTCGCCGATCTGGCGGGCAACACCGCGCTCGTCCGCTGGCGCGCGGCGGACGGCACGACGCTCGGCGCGCTGTGGTCGCCGGGCGGTTACAGCCTGTCGGACGCCGAACGCAACGACCGCGGCGAGCTGTGGGTCTGCCGCAACAGCTTCGGCTCTCCGGCGCTGCGGGTCTACGACATCGCCACCGACACGCCCTCGGGCGCCGACCTGCTCTGCACGCTGCCGCCCGTCGCGGTCACCTTCGACGCGCCGAGCGCGCAGGTGGCGGGGGTGGAGGGCGCGCGGGCCGAATCGGGGTTCGCCCCGGCGGCGCCCAACCCGGCGCGCGACGTGACGCGCTTCGCCGCCGTGCTGCCCGCGGCCGCCGAGGTGCGACTCGAGATCTTCGATGCGGCCGGCCGCAGGGTGCGCCGGCTCGCCGGCGGCGAGTTCGCCGCCGGAGCGCACGAGTTCGCGTGGGACCTGCGCGACGACGCCGGCGCGCCGGTGCCGGCGGGGCTCTACCTGGCGCGCTTCGGCGCGGGCGGCGCCACGCGCGTGCGCCGGGTGGTGGCGCTCGGCCGATGAGCGCATGACGGCGGGCGGCGGTGCGGCTATGGTCGCGCCGCCGACGCCTCACCGCTTCGCCCGCCAATCCTAAGGAGGTCGCCCTGCCGTCGCCGCGCCGTATCGCCGTCCCCGCCGCCGCGCTGCTCGCGGCCGCGGCGCTCGCGCTGGCCGGCGCGCCGGGGATTCGCACGGCCGGCGCGGTCATGATCCGCGCCGACTCGGTGAGCGCCGACTCGCTGCGGCCGGCCGGCCCGGCGGCGATGACGGCGGCGGGCGGGACCGCCGAGTCCGCGCCCGCGCCGCCCCGCGATTACCTCGCGGAAGCGCGCGCGTCCTACACGCCGGTCAATCGCGCCTACCAGAACACGCGCGTGGTCACGGCTTTCGCGGGCCCGCTCCTCGGCGCGCTGGTGCTGCTGGTGCTGCTCTTCACCGGAATCTCGGCGCGCTTCCGCGACATCGCGCACGCGCTCGGCCACCGGCTGTACGTGCGGGTGCTGGTCTACTTCGCGCTGCTGCTGACCGCGACCACGCTGCTCGGCCTGCCGTTCGCCTGGTACTCGGAGTTCGCGCTCGAACACCAGTACGGCCTCTCGACGCAGACGCTGCCGGGCTGGCTGCTCGACACGCTCAAGGCGCTGGTCTTCAACCTCGTCGCCCTCGGCGTGATCCCGATCCTCTACGCCGCCTGGCGCGTCGTGCGCCGGCATCCGCGCGGCTGGTGGTGGCGCCTGGCCGCGGGCACCGCGCCCATCGCGCTCGCGGCCGTGATCCTGCAGCCGCTGGTCTTCGATCCGCTCTTCAACCGTTTCGAGCCGCTGCGCGACGCCGGCCTGCGCGGCGACATCCTGGCGCTCGGCGCGCGCGCGGGCATCCCGGCGAAGCACGTCTTCCAGGTGGACATGAGCCGGCGCACGAAGAAGCTCAACGCCTACGTGAGCGGCTTCGGCGGCTCGCAGCGGATCGTGCTGTGGGACACGACGCTCGAATCCATGCAGCGCGACGAGATCCTGGTGGTGATGGGTCACGAGATGGGCCACTACGTGCTCCGCCACATCTGGAAGTCCATCCTCGTGATCGCGATCGGGGCGTTCGCGGTCTTCTGGCTGGCGGAGCGGCTCACGGCCTGGATGCTGGCCGCGTGGGGCCGCCGCTGGGAGGCCGAAGGCCCCGGCGACCTGGCGGCGCTGCCGGCGCTGTGGCTGTCGCTTTCGCTCGTGATGGCGCTGGCGACGCCGGGGCTGAACGCGCTATCGCGCGGCGTCGAGCACGAAAGCGACGTCTACGCGCTCGAGATCACGCACGACAACGACGCGGCGGCGCGCGCGTTCCTCAAGCTGGCGCAGGACAACCGCTCGAACCCCGAGCCGTCCGAGTGGGTGAAACTGCTGCTCTACAGTCACCCGCCGCTCGCCGATCGCATCCGCTTCGCGCTCTCGTACCGCCCGTGGGAAAAGGGGGCGCCCAACCGCTTCTTCCACGGCCGGTAGCGCGCGCCGCGACGCGCGGACCGGCGCGCGTGCGAAGGCCCGCGCCTACTCGAGCTCGATGCGGGTCGTGGCGCGTTCGGCGCCGAAGGCCGCGGTCAGCCGCGCGGCCGCGACCCGCGAGCCGAAGCGCGGGGCGTGCTCGGAGGGCTCGAGCCGCCACGGCGCCAGGCCCTCGGCGACGAAGCGGGCGCGCGTCGCGCCGACGGCGACCTCGGCGCGCGGGCCCGCGAGCGTGACCGTGGCGCCGGGAGAGAGCGGGAAGACCGCGTGCGCCTCGCGGCCCTGGACACGGTCCTCGATCCGCACGAGGCGGCCGGCGACTTCCACGCGCCGCTCGTGCCGCTCGCCGCTTTCCCACGTGCACAGCTGGAAGTCGCCGTTGGCGACGACCTGCGCGCGCGCGCCCCACAGGAACGGCCCCAGCGCGCGGCTCTGGTTGCGGCCGCCGAAGTGGACGGTGGCGTGCGCGGGCGTGCCGCGGCAGCGCCCGCGCGCGGCTTCGTCCTCCTGGTAGGCGAACGTGCCCGGGTCCACGACCACGCCGTCGCCGCCGTTCCACACGGTCACCGACAGCGCGTCGGCGTGGCCGTGCGCGGCGAGCGTGCCGAGCCCGAGGGGGCCGTGGTCGAAGGTGACCAGCAGCCCGCGGTCGCGCCACACCGTCCAGCCGCCGTGCGGGAAGTTGTGGATGCCGTCGGCGGCCTCGCGCGGCGCGCGGCCGACCGCGCCGAACAGCAGCACGGCGAGCCCGGTCGCGCCCGCGTCGAGCGCGTCGTCGCCGATGCGAGCCGCGAGCGCGTTGCCGACCAGGTCGGTGCGCGAGGGCCCGTCCCAGGCGAGCAGCACGCGGCCGTCGTCCTCGTCGCCCACCTGCGGAACGCGCCCGTCGGGCAGGCGCACGGCGCGCATGAAGTCGAGCGACAGGCCGAGCCGCTGCCAGACTTCGGGGCGTACGGACTCGCCCGCGCGCTCGGCCGCGCTCAGCGCGATCAGCGCCAGCTCCCAGACGAACGGCACGTAGCCGAACGCCTGCTCGGCGTTCACGCCGTCGGGATGGAACTGCGCGAGCAGCGCGCGCTCGAGGCGCGAAAGCCCGAAGCGGCGCAGCGAGCGGGCGCCGCGCAGGGCCGGCCACAGCGAGCCCGCCACGGTGATCGCGGCGAGCTCGGCGAGCAGGTGGTTGTTGGCGCTCGATCCGAGGCTCAGGTGGTCGCGGCACCAGCGCGCCTGCTGCGCGAGCAGGCCGAGCACCGCCTCGGGCTCCTCGACCGCTTCGGGCCCGAGCAGCGCCAGCGTCGCGCTGCCGGTGAGCACGCGCAGCGCCATCTCGATGCCGCTGGTGTGGTGGATGCCGCGGCGCAGCGGTGCGTGGGCCGCGAAGTCGGCGAGCCAGCGGGCGGCGCGCGCCGCGTGCTCGGGCTCGCGGCGCAGCCGCGCCGCCAGCACGAGCGAAGGAAGCGGCGTCAGCCGGCCCAGCTCCCACGTGTACTTGGCGCCGCCGGCGAGATCGCCGCGCCGCGGATCGAGCGCGGAGCTCGGCAGGTCGGGCCACTCGGCGCCGGTCAGCGGGTTGGCGTTCCAGCGCGGCGGGTCCGTGAGGGCGACGTCGTGCCCGAACAGCCGCCAGCGGCCGGCGGCGATCGCGGCCGCCTCGTCGAACGCGCCCGCGAAGCCGTCCGCCGTCACCGGCGGATGCAGCCAGCGCGCGGCGACCGGCGAGGCCAGCACGGCCCCGGCGGGCTCCGAGTAAAGCCGCGCGAACGCCCCGCGCGGCGACTCGCGCTCCCAGGCGGGCACGAACCAGCGGTCGCGGGCGGCGGTGGCCAGTCGGTGCGCGATCTCGCCGGCCGACATCGCTCCGAGCCGGTCCAGGTACCAGCGCGCACGTTTCACGGCCGGTCCCTGCGCGCGAGCAGCTCGCGCGTCGCCGCGACGATGCGCGCCGCGGCCCGGTCGGGGTGGAAGGCCTCCACGTCGCGCCGCAGCTGCGCGCCGAGCCGCTCGCGCAGCCCGGGCTCGCCGCTCAGGCGGCGCAGCGCCGCGGCGAGCGCCTCGGCGTCTCCGGGCGTGACGAGCAGGCCGTTCTCGCCGTCGCGCACCAGGTCGGCGATCGCGCCGACCGGCGTGGTCACGACCGGAAGGCCGAACGCGCCGGCCTCGTACAGCACCGCCGGAATCCCCTCGTTGTAGCTCGGCAGCGCGAACAAGTCGTGGGAGCGGAACTGCTCGTAAAGCGCCTCGCCGGTGAGCGCGCCGGTGAAGCGCGCCCGGCCGTCGAGCGACAGCTCGCCCGCGAGCGCCTTCGCCGCCTCGAGCTCGCCTTCGAGCTGGGCGGGTCCGACCACGGTCAGCTCGATCGCTTCGCCCTCGTCGAGCAGCCTTCGCAGCGCGCGCAGCAGGTCGTGCACGCCCTTGCGCCGACCCACCTGCCCGACGTACAGGACGCGCGCGGGGCCCTCGCGGCGGACCTCGCGCGTGAACGCCGCGCCGCGTTCGAACACCTCGCGCCGCAGGGTCGAAGGGCAGACGGCGATCGGGCAGGCCAGGCCCCAGCGCCCGAACAGCGCGCGCCACGGTTCGCCCAGCACCAGCATCGAGTCGAATCCGCCGAAGCCCGCGCGCACGATCCGCCCGAGCAGGCCGCGCCGCGCGAGCACTTCGCGGATGTCGCCGGCGTGCTGATGCCCGAGGACGAGCGCGCCCGAGCGCCGGGCGATCGCGGCCAGCGCCAGGTCGCGCAGCACGCCCGAGAGCGTCCCCGCGACCGGCACGTAGACGACGTCGGGGCGGAAGCGCCGCGTCGCGCGCAGCAGCCGCCAGGCGTGGACGAACGCCCAGCCGAAGTTGAGCGCGTCGAAACGGCCCTGCGAGGATTTGGCGCGCCGCTTGGTGGTGTCGCAGTGCGCGATCTCGAAGGGCGCGAACCCGGGCGAATCGAGGATCGCCTGCGTGAACGTCTCCACGCCGCCGATCGGGGGCGGCAGCGGACCGACGATGAGCAGGCGGGGCCTGCGCGCGGCTTCGCTCACGTGGGACAAGGTCCCTCTCGGGTTCGGGGGCGCGACCATCGAGGCCGCGGAATCCTAGCCCGGACCGGGCGCTTCGCGAAATCGCCGCGACTCGCTAGGCTGCGGCATGGACCGTTCGCCGCCGCCGCTGGTCTGGCTGTTCGACGTGGATGGCACGCTCGTGCGCACCGAGGGCGCGGGCCGCGAGGCGCTCGAGCGGGCGTTTCACGACGTATTCGGCGTCGAGGGCGCGCTCGAAGGGATTCCGCTCGCCGGCCGCACCGACACGCTCATCCTCGCCGACGTGCTCGCCCGGCACGGCCGCGCGCTCTCCGACGGCGAGCGCGAGCGCTTCTGGTCCGCGACCGGGGCGCACCTGGGCCGGTTGCTCGCCGGCACGCGCGGTCACGTGCTGCCGGGCGTGCGCGAGCTGCTGGATGCGATCGCGGCGGAGCCCGCGCACGTGCGCGGGCTGCTGACGGGCAACATGCCCCCGTTCGCGCGGATCAAACTCGCCGCGTTCGGGCTGTTCGATCACTTCGCCTTCGGCACCTACGCCAGCGACGGGCCGGACCGCAACGCGATGGCGCGCGTCGCCGTCACGCGGGCGGCCGAGCGCTGGGGCGCGCCGCCCTCGCGCTGCGTGGTCGTGGGCGACACCGAGCTGGACATCGAGTGCGCCCGCGCCGCCGGCGCTCACGCCGTCGCCGTCGCGACCGGCGGCCGGACGCGCGCGCAGCTCGCGCCGCACGCGCCCGACCTGCTGCTGGGCGATCTCGGCGACGCGCGGGCGCTGCTCGACTGGGCGCGCGCGCTGCGCTGAGCGTGCCCCGGCGCCCGTCCGGCGGCCTCGCGCGAAGGGAGAAAGGAGCCGCGCGTGCGGCGCGCCTTCAGCCCTGCTTCTCGCTCTCGTCCAGCCGGCGCCGCGCGTCGGTGAAGAACGCCAGCGCCTCGTCGAGGTTCTGCGCCTCGGGCGCTCCGGGGAACTTCGCGCGCAGCGCTTCGACCGGGCGGAACATCAGCGGGTAGTCGCACGAGCCCAGCAGCGAGTAGTCGTTCATGCTGTCGCCCATGGCCGCGACCTTGAAGCCGGCGGACTTGAAGCCGGTGACGAGCCGCTCCTTCTGCCCGCGAATGCGCAGCTTGATGCCCGCGAGCTCGCCGGCCTCGTCCACTTCGAACTGGTTCGCGAACAGGTTGACGCCGCCGAGCCTGGCGGCGATCGGGTCGGCGAACTCGTGGAACGTGTCCGAGATGATGATGACGTTTCCGAGGGCCCGCAGCCGGGCGACGAACTCGCGCGCGCCCAGGTAGGGCTCGACGGCGTGCGCGATGACCTGCAGGTCGGCCAGGCGCAGACCCGCCGCGCGCGCGGCCGCGACGCGCAGGCGCATCAGCTCGTCGAAGTCGCCGAGGTCGCGGGTCGTGAGCGAGAACTCGCGGACCGAGAACTGCGCGCCCAGCGCGGGCCAGATTTCGGGGGCGAGGCAGCCTTCCAGGTCGAGGGCGAAGATCATGGTGGCGGCACCCTACCCGGAGGTTTCGCGCGCCGCCAGTCGGCTCCGGGCGGAACGGCCGTGACGCAATAATCCATTCGGTTGACAGACGTGCTTGCCGAAAATATAATGGCCACATGGTCACGCGACCGTACGAACACCTGAAGCTCGACGCCAAGGACCGCCGCATCCTGCAGCTCGTGCAGCGCGACGGAGCCAGCGCCCAGGCCGAGATCGCGAAGAAGGTCGGACTCTCGACCGCCGCCGTGAACGAACGGCTCCGCAAGCTCGAGGCCTCGGGCGTCATCCGCCGCTGGACCGCGCTCGTGCGGCCGGAGGCCGTCGGCGCCTCGATCACGGCGTTCGTGGAGGTGTTCATCGAGAACCCGCGCTTCGAGTCCGCGTTTCTCGAGCGCGTGACCCGCTTGAACGAAGTCCAGGAATGCCATCACGTCACCGGCGAGTTCTCGCTGCTGCTCAAGGTGCGGGTGCGCGACATGGAGTCGCTGCAGCGCCTGCTGCTCGAGCAGCTCGCCGCCCACGACGGCGTGCGGCAGACCCGCACGGTGATGGTGCTGTCCACCACCAAGGAAGAAACCTACGTCGAGCCCGTCGCCCGAGGAGCCGAGTCATGAGCAAGCACATCGCCCCGAACCAGGTGCACGACACGCTGCACCGCCACATGCTGGCGGACGGCTACGACATCGTGCTCGATCTCGAGAAGAGCCAGGGCCGCCGGATCTGGGATTCGCGCGGCAACCGCTCGTTCCTCGACCTGTTCTCGTTCTTCGCGACCTTTCCGATCGGCTTCAACCACCCGAAGCTCAAGGACGGCGAGTTCCTGGCCCGCCTGACGCGCGCGGCGCTCGTCAACCCGACCAACTCGGACATCTACACGACCGAGATGGCCGAGTTCGTGGACACCTTCGGGCGCGTCGCCATGGGCGCCGACTGGAAGCACGCCTTCTTCGTCGCCGGCGGGGCGCTGGGCGTCGAGAACGCGCTCAAGGCGGCCATGGACTGGAAGGTGCGGCGCAACTTCGCGAAGGGCATCGAGCGCGAGGAAGGGCACCGGATCCTGCACTTCCGCGACGCCTTCCACGGCCGCAGCGGCTACACGGTCTCGATGACCAATACCGCCGACCCGCGGAAGTACCAGTACTTCGCGAAGTTCGACTGGCCGCGCGTGAGCCATCCGGCGCTGCGCTTTCCGGTGGACGCCGCCGAGATGGCCCGCGTCGCGCAGGCCGAGCGCGCCTCGCTGGACGAGGTGAAGGCCGCGTTCCACGCCGACCCGCACGGCATCGCCGCGGTGATCCTCGAGCCCATCCAGGCCGAGGGCGGCGACAACCACTTCCGCCCCGAGTTCCTCAAGGCCCTGGTCGCGCTCGCGCACGAGAACGACGCGCTGTTCATCGTGGACGAGGTGCAGACCGGCGTCGGCCTGACCGGGACCTTCTGGGCCTACCCGCAGCTCGGCGTGCAGCCGGACCTGCTCGCGTTCGGCAAGAAGATGCAGGTCTGCGGCTGCCTCGGCGGCGGGCGCGTGGACGAGGAGCCGCAGAACGTCTTCCGCGTCAAGAGCCGCATCAACTCGACCTGGGGCGGCAACCTGGTGGACATGGTGCGCTGCCAGCGCTACCTGGAGATCATCGAGGAGGAGAAGCTGGTCCGGAACGCCGCCACCGTCGGCGCGCACCTGCTCGCCGGCCTCGAGGCGATGCAGGCGCGCAGGGCCGACGTGCTGTCCAACGCGCGCGGCCGCGGCCTGATGTGCGCCGTGGACTTCCCCGACGGCGCGACGCGCGACGCCGTCGCGAAGAAGGCCTACGAGCTGGGCATGATCATCCTGCCGTGCGGACACCGCTCGCTGCGCTTCCGTCCGCCGCTCGACATCACCGCCGCCGAGGTGGACGAAGCGCTCGGCATCGTCGAGAAAGCCACCGACGCGGTGCTGGCGACCAGCGCCGCGAAGTAGGGTCGGTTCGCCCGGCGCCGGAGCGCCGCCCCGGGAAACACGCAGGGCCGCCGCGAGCACGCGGCGGCCTTCGCGTTCGCGGCCGCGTCCGGGCCGCCGGCACTTGCGCGCCGCGCGCGCGCGCTCCAAGGTGCGCGGTCATGCCCGCGAGTTCCGCACCCAGGCCGAAGTTTCGCGACGCCGCCGTGATCGTGCTGGTGCGCGGCCGCGGCTCCGGGCTCGAGGTCTTCTGGGTGCGGCGCGGCGATGCGGTCCCCGTTCAGCCGGGCTTTCAGGCGTTCATCGGCGGCAAGGTGGACGCGGCCGACGCCGAGCTGCCGCTGCCCGGCGTCGCCGACGAGGCCGAGCGCGCCGCGCGCGCCTGCGCCATCCGCGAGACGCTCGAGGAGACCGGCGTGCTGGTCGGCGTGCACGGCGCCGCCGACGCCGGCGCGCGGGCCGCGGCGCGCGAGCGGCTGCTGGCCGGCGGCGTGTCGCTCGCGGCGATCGCGCGCGAGCACGGCTGGAGCTTCGATCCCGCCGCGCTCGAGTTCGCGGGCCGCTGGCGGACGCCGGTGTTCGCGCCGGTGCGCTTCGACACGCTCTACTACCTGGCGCGCGTGCCCGAGGGCCAGGAGCCGGAGATCCTTCCCGGCGAGCTCGCGCAAGGGGAGTGGGTGAGGCCCGCCGACGCGCTCGCGCGCTGGGAGCGCGGCGAGGTCACGTTCGTCGCGCCCATCCTGTGGTCGCTGCGCGCCATCGCCGCGGGGGAGGACGGCCTCGCCGCCCGGCTCGCCGAAGGGCCCGAGGTGACCGGCCGGCCCGTGCGGCGCATCGAGATGCAGCATGGCGTCGTGATGCACCCGATGCGCACCCGACCCCTGCCGCCCGCCCGGCACACGAACGCCTACCTGATCGGCGTTCGCGACCTGGCGCTCGTGGACCCCGGCGCCGGCGAGCCGGCCGAGCTGGAGGCGCTGTTCGCCCTCGCCGGCATGCTCGAGCGCGAAGGCCGCCGCGTGACGACCGTCATTGTCACGCACCATCACCCCGACCACACCGGCGGCGTCGAGGCGTGCCGCGAACGCTTCGGCGCGCGCGTCGCCGGCCACGCCGCGCTCGCGCCGCACGTGAAGCTCGACACCGTGCTCGCCGACGGCGATCTCGTGCGGCTCTCGCCCGGCGATCCCGCGTGGGACCTGCACGTGCTCGCGACGCCCGGGCACACGCGCGACTCGCTCAGCCTGTGGCGGCCCGCGAGCCGGGCGCTCTTCTGCGGCGACCTCGTGCCGGGCGGGCCCGGCAGCGTGATCATCGATCCGCCCGACGGCGACATGGGGCAGTACCTCGCCTCGCTCGAACGCCTCGCGGCGCTGAACCCCGGAACGCTGTTCCCGGCGCACGGCTCGCCGCAGGGCGCGGCCGTGCGCCGCATTCGTCAGCTCATCGTGCACCGGCGCGGCCGCGAGGCGAAAGTGCGCGCCGCGCTGCGCCCGGCGCCGCGTGCGATCGCCGAGCTGCTGCCCGAGGCCTACGCCGACACGCCGCCCGATCTGTGGCCGCTCGCCGAGCGCTCGCTGCTCGCGCACCTGCAACTGCTCGAGCGCGAGGGCCGCGCCGCGCGCGAGGGCGACCGGTGGCGGAGCGCGGGCGTAGCGTAGCCATGCCGTTCCTGCTCGCGTTCGCCTCGTCGCTGCTCTACGGCTCGGCCGATTTTCTCGGCGGCTGGGCCTCGCGCCGCGGCCCGGTGCTGGCGGTGACCGCGGCCTCGCAGGCGATCGGGCTGCTCGCGCTGCTCGCCGCCGCCCTCGCCGCCGGCGGCGCGCTGCGGCCCGAGGCGGGCGGCTGGGCCGTCGCGGCCGGGGTTTCGGGAAGCGTCGGCGTGCTGCTGCTCTACCGCGCGCTCGCGGTCGGCACGGTCAGCACCGTCGCGCCCGTCATCTCGATGATCGCCATCTTCCTGCCCGTCGCCTTCGGGCTGCTCGCGGGCGAGCGTCCCGGGCCCGCCGCGCTGACCGGCATCGCGCTCGGGGTGCTCGCGGTCGCGCTGATCGGCGCCGGCGAGCGCGGCGGCGGGACGCGCGCGTTCCCGACGCCCGCGGCGCTCGCCACCGCGGTCGCGAGCGGCCTGTTCGTCGGCGGCTTTCTCGTCTGCATCGGTCGCATCCCCGCGGGCAGCGGCCTGTGGCCGCTCGCGCTCGCCCGCGCGGTGGGCACCGTCGCGCTCTCGCTCGCGCTGCTCGCGCGCCGCGGCGAAGCGCGGGTGCCGCGCGGGCTGTGGCCGGCCATCGCCGGCTGCGGCGCGTTCGACGTGACGGCGAACCTGCTCTACTGGCTCGCCGCCCGGCACGGGCCCCTGAGCCTCATGGCCACGCTCGTCTCGCTCGCGCCCGCCAGCACCGTGGTGCTCGCCCGGCTCGTGATGCACGAGCGCCTCGCGAAGCTCCAGCAGGCCGGCGTGGCGCTCGCGCTCGTCGCGATCGCGCTGCTCGCGCAGGGGATGCCGTAGGCGCGCGCCAGGCGCGGACGGGCGGCCGCCCCGCGCGCGCGGCCGGCTGGCGGTGCCCGGACGGACCGCGCTAACGTCCCCGGCATGGAGCGCGCGATCCGGGCGGTGGGCGGCGTCTTCTACGCGCTGCTGCGGCTCGTGCTGGGAAGCGCGGTGCGGCTCTACTACCGCCGCATCGAGTTCCGGCACGCCGAACTCCTGCCGCCCCGCGGGCCGCTGCTGGTGGTCGCGAACCATCCCGCGTCGCTCACCGACGTGCTCGTGCTCGGCGCCGCGGTGCCGCGGCGGCTGCACTTCGTCGCCTACAGCGGACTGTTCGCGCACCCGCTGCTCGGTTTCGCCCTGCGCCTCGCCGGCACGGTGCCCGTCTACCGTCACGAGGACGCGGCCGAACAGATGCACCGCAACGTCGAGATGTTCGCAGAGTGCAACCGCCTGCTGCGCGAAGGGGGAGCGGTGCTGATCTTTCCCGAGGGCACGAGCCGCAGCGATCGCAAGGTCGAGCGCCTCAAGACCGGCGCCGCCCGCATGGCTCTCGCCTACGAGTTCGCGCCGGAGGGCGCCGGCGACCTCGTGCTGCTGCCCATCGGCCTGCATTTCGAGGAGCGCACAGCGTTCCGCAGCGACGTGCTGGTGACGGCCGGCGTGCCGATCCCGCTGGCGGACCTGCGGGAGCCGAACGCGCGGGATCCGGCGGCCGCCGTCCGCGAGCTGACGGACCGCATCCAGGGATCGCTCGAGAAGCTCATCCTCAACGTGCCGTCGGCCGAGCTCGCGCAGCTCGTGCGCGACATCGAGCGGCTCTACCTCGACGACCTGCGCGATGCCACTCCCGGCGCGGCGGAGCTGACGCTCGTGCGGGGCATCGCCGACGCCATCGAGTTCTTCCGGCGCAACGACCCCGTCCGGCTCCACCGCATCTGGGTGGAGGTGACCGCCTACCGGCGAAAGCTCGCCGCGCTCGACCTGCGCGACCAGGCCGTGCGCGAACTGGGCGGCTCGCGCGCGACCGCGCCGCGGCTGGTGGCGACGTTCCTCGTGGGTGCGCCCTTCGCGCTCGCCGGCGCGCTGCTCAACTGGCTGCCGTACCGGCTGTGCGGGCCGATCGGGCAGCTCTTCGCGCCCGACCCGACGCGCGTCGCTTTCGCCCGCATCGTCTGCGGCGTGGTGCTGTTTCCGCTCGCCTACGCCGGCGTCGCGCTGGCGCTGCGGCACGGCGCGCACTGGGGGCTCGTGCCCATCGCCGCCCTTCTCGCCGCATCCATTCCGCTCGGACTCGCCTCGCTCGGCTGGTTCGGGTGGCTGCGGCGCGAGCGGCACCGCCTGCGCCTGACGTTCCTGCTCTCGTCGAACCGCCCGCTGGTCGCGCGGCTGCGCCTCGAGCGGCGCCGGATCGTGCGGATGCTCGATGCCGCCCGCAAGGACTACCAGGCCGGCCTCGCGGTGGCGGGCGAAGGGAGCACCGGGAAATGAACCTCGTCCACTCGCCATGGCTCGCGCGCTGGTTCGGCTCCGACGTCCGGTGCCGCTTCGAGCACGTCGAGGGGCGTTTCGCGCTCACCTTCGACGACGGGCCCAGCCCCACGGCGACGCCCCGGCTGCTCGACGTGCTCGCGCGGCACGGCGCGAGCGCCACGTTCTTCGTGCTCGAGCCGCACGCAAGACGCCACGCGGCAATCGTGCGGCGCGCGCACGAGGCCGGCCACGAGCTCGGCGTGCACGCCCGCGACCACCTGCCGCCCGCGCTCATGCCGCGCGCGCTGCTGCGGCGCCAGATCGAGGAGACCGCCGGGGCGATCGAGGACGCCTGCGGCGAACGAGCGGTCAGCTACCGGGCGCCCTTCGGCATGCTGCGCCGCTCGCAGGCGCGCTGGGTCCGGTCGCTCGGTTACTTTCCGGTGCTGGGCGACGTCTATCCGGAGGATCCGCACGTCAACGACGCCGCGCGGATCGCCGGCGAGACGCTGCGGCGGTTGCGCGCCGGCTCGATCGTGATCCTGCACGACGCGAGCGTCTTCGGCGACGCCTCGCGTTCGCCGACCCTCGAGGCCGTGGACCTGATCCTCGACGCCGCCGCGCGCATGGGCCTGCGCGCCGTGTCGGTGCGCGAGTTGCGCGAGGCGCCGGGGCCCGCGGGCTGAAGACCGCGCGGGGCGCCGCGGACGCGGTCTTCAGCTCTTCGCGCCGCCCGCCGGGCGGCTCGTCACCGCGCACTCGTTGCGGCCGAGCTCCAGCTCGTCGGCCTCGCGCCCGGTCAGCTCGCGCAGGCCGACGTTGACCGCCTTGATCGTGCGGTAGCCCTCGGGAAACGCCGACGGCTGGCCGGCCCAGGCGATGAACGCGTCGCGCTCCGCCATCGCCAGCGCCTCGTTCGAGCGCAGCAGCTCGCCGAAGGGCGCCGCGATCGCGCGATCGGCGCGCCGCTCGCGCTCGGAGGAGTAGTGCGCGGGCAGCACGAGCGCGCCCGCCGGCCATTCGCGCCGTGCGCGCCCGACGCTGCTCCACAGCACCGGCGCCCACTCGGCCGCGCGCCCGGCCAGGTCCGGGCGGCCCAGCGACTCGACGAACACGAAGTCGCCCGTGAACGCGTGCGAGTCGCCGAGCAACAGACTGACGCTGCCCTCGGTGTGGCCCGGCGTGTGATGAACCGTCAGCGTGGCGCGTCCGACGCGAAGCTCGTCGCGGTCCGACAGCGCCTCGAAGCGCAGCCGGCCGGGCGCGCCGTCGTAGGCGTAGGCGGAATCCGCCGGGTGCAGGCGGTAGGGAGCGCCGCTTTCGCGCGCGAGCGCCGGCGCGCCGCTGATGTAGTCCGCGTGGACGTGCGTGTCCACGACCGCCGTGAGCCGCGCCCGCGCCTCGCCGATCGCCGCCAGCAACGGCGAGACGTCGCGCGGCGGATCAATCACCAGCGCCTCGCCATCGCTGACCAGCAGGTAGCAGAGCGCGCCCTTGCCCACGCGGTCGAACTGAACGAGCCGGTCGAGCGCCGGCGGCGGCTCGATCGGCCGCGCGACCAGCAGGTTCATCCACGCCGCCATGCCGCCGCGCAGCGAGAACGCCTGAAGCCCCAGCGCGCGCAGGTGCGCCGCCGACGCGCGGCTCTGGTTGCCGTGGCCGCAGACCACCGCCACCGGCCGGTCGGCGGCGAGCCCGAAGCCCCCAAGGCTCATGCTCGCATTGAGCGCCGCAGCCGGCAGGTTGTGAAAGTCCCCGCCCGTCACCATCTCGATGTGCCCCGACGCGACGCGCTCGGGGCCGCGCACGTCCACCACCTGCATGCCGCCGCCCGCTTCGAGCGCCGCGTGCAACTCGGCCGCCGAGATCTCGGGAGCGCCGGGAACCGCGTCGTTCATGCGCATCCTCCTGAGCGTCTGAAGCTACCTCAGGCGGGCGCATTCGCCACGACCTTTCCAGCCGGGCTACGCTGTCGCGCATGAGCCAACGTCACGTCGTCGTGATCGGCGCCGGCGCCGCCGGGCTGACCGCCGCCATTCGCGCCGGCGAAGCCGGCGCGCGCGTCACGCTGCTCAATGCGCACCCCAGGGTCGGCCTCAAGATCCTCATGAGCGGCGGCACCCGCTGCAACGTGACGCACGCGCGCGTCGGCGAGCAGGACTACTTCGGCGGCTCGCGCCACGTGATCGCGCGCATCCTGCGCGCCTTTCCGCCCGAGCGGACGCTCGAATGGTTCCGCGACGATCTCGGCGTGCCGCTCAAGCTCGAGGAGACCGGCAAGTACTTCCCCGTGAGCGACGACGCGCAGACCGTGCTCGACGCGCTACTCGCGGCATGCGCGCGCGCCGGCGCCGAGGTGCGCGGCGGCGCGCGCGCCGTGCGGCTGGAGCAGGTGGAGGGCGATGTGGGCGGCGGATCGGCGAGCGGCGCCGCCCGGGACGCGGGCGGCTATTCAGATGTAGGCGCCGACCGTTCCACCGCGCAACAGCGGCCCGTTTCGGCCGCGCCAGGAGCGGCTCGAATGCGGTTTCGCGTCGGCGTCCAGCGAATCGCCGACAGCGCCGCGCTCGGCAGCGCCGTCGCACCCTCCGGCCAGCTCGCATGGCCGCTGCCCGAGATCGCGCCCGACGAATGGCTCGACGCCGACGCCGTCATTGTCGCGACCGGCGGCCTTTCGTTTCCGCGCACCGGCAGCGACGGCACCGGCTACGCCTTGCTGACGTCGCTCGGCCACACGCTCGTGCCGCCCGTGCCCGCGCTCACGCCGCTCGCCTCGCCCGACCCGTTCTGCATGGGCGCGCGCGGCGTGACCGTGCACGCCGCGCTCACGCTGTGGGTGGACGGGAGGAAGCAGCAGACCTGCGAGGGCTCGCTGCTCTTCACGCACTTCGGCGTGAGCGGCCCCGTCGCGCTCGATCTGTCGCGCCACTGGCACCGCGCCGAAGGCCACGCGCGGCGCGTGACCATCAACTTCCTGCCCGGCTCCAGTCCCGAAGCGCTGGCCGACGAATGGGTCGCCGCCGGCGAGCGCCGAAGCGGACGGGGCTCGCGCTCGTTCCTCGGTGCGCGGCTGCCCGAGCGGATCGCCGACATGCTGACCGCCGAATCCGGCCTGGGCGGCGTCGCCATGTCGCAGACCCCGAAGGCGCGCCGTGCGCAGATGCTGCGCCTGGTGCTCGAGCGCGAGTTGGAAGTGACCGGCACGCTGGGCTACGAAAAGGCCGAAGTCACAGCCGGCGGCGTGCCGCTGGCGGAGGTGGACGCGTCCACCCTGGAATCCCGCGTCGCGCCCGGATTGTTCCTGTGCGGTGAGGTGCTGGACGTCGAGGGACGGCTGGGAGGGTTCAACTTCCAGTGGAGTTGGTCATCGGGGACCGTCGCCGGGCGAGCTGCCGCCAAGATGTAGCGCGTCGTAATGCGTTGTAGTACATTGTGTTCATTGGCTGTGTGCCAAGAGGGCGGCCAGCGAACGCAGGCTGGACGGGCGGGCAAGGACGCCAATCTGTGTCACTTTTGTGTCAGTCTTGGCGGGGAGCCCGATTCAGGCCTTCTCAGAAGCACCCTGGAACGCCGCCAACTTGCGCACCGCGTCCGCGAGGTCCGTCTCCGAGACGATCGCGTAGCGGCGGTAGACCGACTCCGTCATGTGGCCGGTGAGCTTCATGGCCACAGAGCGAGGGACGCCTGCGCGCTCGAGGTTTCGAACGGCGCTGCGGCGCAGGTCGTGAACCAGCTTGCCCGGTTGCCCCGCTTCGCGACAGCACCGCATCCAGACGTCTCGGTGGTCGCCCAGCGGCTTCCCGTCCCGCCAGAAGACCCAGGGCACGATGCGATCGTGCGCCTTCTGCCACGCGTCCGTCCGCTTACGCTGGCTCTTCAGCAGCTTCGCCAGCGCCGGGAACGCCGCAAACGGGAAGCTGCGGCCCTCGCGGTTCTTCGTCGTGCCGGGCTCCAGGCGAACGATGCCGGCGCGGAAGTCGACCTGCGCCCACGTCAGTGACTTCACCTCTCCGATTCGCCAGCCCGTGCGCCACGCAAACTCGATCGCCGGTGCGTACCAGTCCGGAAGGCGCTGCAGGACTCGATTCACCTGTTCGTCCGTGAAGAACCCCTTGCGGACGTTGTCGAGCTTGATCACCGGGAGCGGCGGACGCAGAGGCAGGATGCCCGCCATCGTGCCGAGCTTGAGCATGCGCCCGAGCGCCGCAACCTCGTGGTGCACAGTGCCCGGTGCAGCGCCGGCTTCAAGGCGCTTCGAGACGTAGCGGGAAACCGAGTCGTAGTTGATGTCGACGGCGGGCAGGCGCTCGAAAGTGGGTCGCAGGTGTTTGATCGCGTGCTCGACGCGGTCCCACGTGCGGTTCTGCTTCTGCCGGTAGTCGGCTTGGATGAGCGTGACGAGGTCATCGAACGTGACCTTCTCGGCGTCACGGCCGACCTTCCCGCCACGGCCCATCTCGGCCACACGCTTGCGGAGGAGTCGTGCCGCGTCGGCGCGCACCTGGGAGTGAGAGGACTCCCGGTACAGCTTCCCGCGCGCCGAGTACTGGATCCACCAGACCTGGCCACGGCGATAGAGGGTGCCGAGACCGTACGCCTTCATGATCGCTTAGGTTCCTTACGCTTGCGGCCGCGGCGCTCCAGCCATTCACCAATCGCACGTCGCACGAGCTCGGTCATGACCGTGCTCTCCTCGATCGCGGCGATCGCGAGTTGACGGTGCATCCTCTCTTCGAGCGCCACGGTCGTGACGCGCATGCCCTCGCGGGACTCGGCTCGGAAGCGCTTGGCCATGGCGCTATGATACCGTACCGCGGCAATCAGGCAGAGACCTCAGTTGTCCAGCCGAATCCTGGACGAGTCCCGGGAGACTTCGATGGCCTTCAAGAAGATCAGCGGGGAGCTTAGGGCACCAGATGATCCTGAGGTGCTGTTTCGCGACCTCCGCGGGCGGAAGATCCAAGGGCTTCTTTCGCAACAAGCCGACGTGCTTCGAGAGTACGCGAGGGTCGGCGTGGGACTCGACGACGTGGCCATCCAGCTTCCGACCGGGAGTGGCAAGACACTTGTCGGCCTTCTGATTGCGGAGTGGCGGAGGCGCAAGTTCGGTGAGCGGGTCCTGTATCTCTGCCCGACTCGTCAGCTGGTGAATCAAGTTGTGGCCAACGCTACTGCGAAGTACGGGCTGAAGCTCAACGGATTCACGGGCTCCAGGCGCGACTTCGATCCAGCCAGATCCTCCGAGTACGTCTCTGCAGAAGCCGTTGGCGTGGCGACCTACAGTGCGATCTTCAACAGCAACCCGTTCTTCGAAGATCCACAGGTCCTCGTTTGCGATGACGCACACGCGGCGGAGAGCTATATCGCGTCGATGTGGTCGCTCCAAATCCTCCGTCGAACGCACGAGACGTTGTACGTCAACGTCTTGTCGGCGCTCAAGGACACTCTCGAGACGACAGACTACCAACGTTTACGGTCAGAGGACCCAACCCATTGGGACGAGCAGTGGATTGAACTGATTCCTGGGCCCAAGCTCGACGCCGTAGCGCCCACACTTGAAGGATTGCTCGACGCGCACTGCACCGATGACGTCCACCGCTACGCCTGGAGTGAACTGAAGGGGCACCTAGCAGCGTGCAACCTATTTGTCACGCCGCGTGAGTTCCTGATCCGCCCGCTCGTGCCGCCGACGTTTCAGCACTCCCCGTTCGCCGGCGCAGCACAGAGGGTCTACATGTCGGCCACGCTCGGCGCGGGTGGCGATCTTGAGAGGATCATGGGCAGAAGGGCGATCCAGAGGATCAGCCCTCCTGCCGGATTCGAGCGGCAAGGAGTGGGACGACGGTTCTTTCTCTTCCCGGGTCGATCCCTTGAGCCAGATGCGGCGAACGGGCTCGTACGCGAACTGATCGGTGAGGCGCCACGGACCTTGTACCTCGTCCCATCTGATGCGCGCGCGGCAGAAGTCCGTGATTCGCTGGCCACGCTGGAAGACCTGAACTTCTTTGACGGCCGTGGGCTTGAGAACTCCAAAGCGAGCTTCGTCTCCGCGAACCGCGCGATCGCACTGGTCGCGAACCGTTACGACGGCATCGACCTCAACGGTGACGAATGTCGGCTGTTGATTTTCGATGGTTTTCCCGGAACGACAAACCTTCAGGAAAAGTTTCTCGTTACTCGGATGGCGGCGGGCGTGATCTTGGATGAGCGAGTCGGGACAAGGCTCGCTCAGGGGTTTGGGCGTTGCACCCGCTCGGACACTGACTACGCGGTTGTGGTCGTGGTTGGAGAGAGCATCTCGAAGCACCTACTGAAGGCTGAAAGAAGGGCGCACTTCCATCCTGAACTTCAAGCTGAGATAGAGTTCGGTTTGGAGCAGTCGAAAGACGTGGCCGGGTCCGAAATGCTCGCAAACACCAAGACCTTCCTCGCGCAAGGTGAGGAGTGGCGGTCAGCGGAATCCCAGCTTCTGGGCATTCGGGATGCGCGCACGAGGGAACCCCGGGCAGGTGAGATGGATCTCGCTACGGCCGTGGGGCACGAAGTCGAGTACTCAGAGAAGCTCTGGAATGGAGATCATCAGGGAGCCTTGGCGTCAGCAGAGTCCGTGCTGGGATCCCTCAACGCCGATCCGCTTCGGGGGTACCGCGCACTTTGGAACTACCTCGCGGGATGTTGCGCGTGGCGACTTGGCTCAAACGATTCGGATGGGTTCCGCGGTCGCGCGAGGGAGTGGTTCCGGCGCGCCGCCGCGGCCGCAACTGGTGTGCGGTGGCTGCACGAGGTAGCGCGCATGACGGCCGTGGAAGTGCTGGAGACGGATACGACTCAGCAGGCCTTGATCGAGCAGGTGGCAGGTGTCGAGGCACAACTTGAGCGCTTGGGGATCGTAAACAACCGAGGATTCGAGGCGGAGCTCCTCGGCGTCACCAGTGGACTGAGCGGCGGCGCAACTCCTGCCTTCGAAAGGGCCCACGCTCTCTTGGGCAAGAACCTCGGATTCGAGTCAGGCTGCGAGTCGGGGCCAGCAGAGCCTGACGCTTGGTGGCGCGTTAGCGCGAATGAGTACATTGTGTTCGAGGACCATGCCGACGCACTCCAAACATCCTCGATCTCAGTCAAGAAGGTTCGCCAAGCGGCCTCGCACGAAGCGTGGCTCAGAACCAAGCGAGGGCTTCCGGATTCGGCGAAGGTCGTTGTTGTGATGGTGTCGCCCTGCTGCGAGGTTGATCGAGAAGCCCAGCCCTTGGGTCGAGAAGTAGGGCTCTGGGCTCTGGCCGATTTCAGAGCGTGGGCGCAGAGAGGGCTGGAGTGCATTCGTGGGCTGCGGAGCAGTTATCCCGGGCGCTTGGACCTCGCTTGGCAGGCTGACGCGGCTGAGCGGCTGAAGCAGGGCGGGTTTGACCCACAGTCCATTCTCGCGCAAGCGACGCGAGTCAAGATTGAAGACCTGCGCGTTCGTGGTTAGCTCGTCGCGAGATTCCCAAGCGACGTTGTCTCTGAAGCCGAGGATGGTGAAGGCCAAGGGCCCCCATCTACCTAATCCCTTCAAGTAATTGCGGCGTGCTAGGTCTGCGACGCCGCGGTGAGGTCGCCACAGATGCATTGGGTTGCTCCCGCAGCAAAGGACGATGCGAGCGCCACGCTTGAAAGGCGCCTCTGGGACGCCGCGGACCAGTTCCGCGCGAACTCGGGGCTCAAGGCGCAGGAGTACTCGGGGCCGATTCTCGGTCTCATCTTCTTGCGGTTCGCCGAGGTGCGCTTCACGCTCCAGCACGCGAGGCTGGCGAAGAGCAGCGCTTCGTCTCGCAGAGGCAGTCGTGTCGAGGATCCGGCTGCCTATCATGCCGACGGTGTGCTCTTCCTGGGGCCAGAGGCTCGCTTCGAGTACCTCCTCACCCTGCCCGAGCGTGCTGATGTCGGCGCCAAGGTCAACGCGGCAATGCGTGCTGTGGAGAAACACAACCCGCAACTCGCTGGAGTGCTCCCTAAGACCTACAACCTCTTCAGCAGCGCGCTTCTGAAGGACCTACTCAAGAAAGTGTCCGAGATTCCGGCAACCATCGACTTCGACACCTTTGGGCGCATCTACGAGTACTTCCTCGGCGAGTTCGCCCGCACCGAAGGGCAGAAGGGCGGCGAGTTCTACACGCCGGCCAGCATCGTGAGGCTGCTCGCTGAGATCATCGAGCCCTTCCACGGTCGCATCCTCGACCCCGCGTGCGGTTCTGGTGGCATGCTCGTGCAATCGGCCCGTTTCGTCGCCGAGCACCAGAAGAACCCAGGTGCCGAACTCGCGATTTGTGGCGTCGAGAAGACAGACGAGACCGGGCGGCTATGTCGCATGAACCTCGCTGTTCACGGTTTGGAAGGCGACATCCGCCACGGCGGCAACGTCAACAGCTACTACGACGACCCGCACAAGGCTACTGGGCAGTTCGATTTTGTGCTCGCCAACCCGCCGTTCAACGTGAACGCGGTTGACAAGGAGCGACTCAAGGACATGGTGGGCCCCGGCCGACGTTACCCCTATGGCTTGCCGAAGTCCGACAACGCGAACTACCTCTGGATCCAGCTCTTCCACTCCGCGCTGAACGCGAAGGGCCGCGCTGGCTTTGTCATGGCCAACTCCGCGTCGGACGCCCGCTCCTCGGAGCAGGACGTCCGGCAGCAGCTCATTGAGAGCCGCGCTGTGGACGTGATGGTCGCCGTCGGTCCCAACATGTTCTACACGGTGACGCTGCCCTGCACGTTGTGGTTCCTCGACAAGGGCAAGGCGAAGACGTCCCGGGCCGACACAGTTCTCTTCGTCGATGCTCGTCACGTCTACCGGCAAGTGGACCGCGCGCATCGCGACTGGACACCCGACCAGATCGGCTTCCTTGCCAACCTGGTACGCCTCTATCGCGGCGAGGCCCCTGACCTCACGTACGGTGGTGAAGAGGCCGGGGCGAAGCTCAAGGACGTGTTCGGCAAGAAGCCGAAGTACGCGGACGTGCCCGGCCTCTGCCGCGCCGCCACGCTCAAGGAGATCGGTGCACAAGGCTGGTCGCTCAACCCCGGCCGCTACGTTGGCGTCGCACCGGGAGAAGTAGTGAGCGACGAGGACTTCAAAGAACAGCTTGAGGCGCTGAATGAGGACCTCGAAGCGCTGAATGCCCAGGCGCGCACCCTCGAAGCGACCATCGCCCGGAATGTTGCGGAGATTCTGGAATCGTGAGCACAGGAGAATGGCGCGAATGCAAGCTGGGTGACCTGCTGGAGGTCAAGCATGGCTTCGCCTTCTTGGGCGAGTACTTCGGCGACTCGGGCAGCCACATCGTGCTCACCCCCGGGAACTTCTTCGACGAGGGTGGCTTCAAAGACAAAGGCGAGAAGGAGAAGTGGTATCGAGGTCCCGTGCCCAGTGACTACGTGCTGAATGAGGGCGACCTCGTCATAGCCATGACAGAGCAGGCTGAGGGATTGCTCGGGAGCGCTGCGATCGTCCCCAAGAGCGGGCTGTATCTGCACAACCAGCGGCTGGGCCTCGTTCAACTCCGCCCTTCCGGCAAGTCCGACCGGCGATTCATCTACTACCTCTTCAACTCAAAGGTGGTTCGACAGCAGATTCGTGCGACCGCGAGCGGGGCGAAGATCAGGCACACCGCGCCGTCGCGCATTTCTGAGGTCAGAGTCACCGTTCCGTGCGTATCGACGCAACGACGGATAGCAAGCATCTTGGCTGCATACGACGAGCTGCTCGACAACAGTCAGCGGCGGGTCAAGATCCTTGAAGCAATGGCCCACGCTCTTTATCGAGAGTGGTTTGTGCGCTTCCGATTCCCGGGCCACATGAGCCATCGGCTTTCAAACACACCGATCGGGGAAGTCCCGGACGGATGGGAAGTCAGGGCATTCTCAGGACTTGCGAGCTATGTCAACGGCTACGCGTTCAAGCCCGCTGATTGGGGCGATGTAGGCAAGCCAATCATTAAGATTCGGGAGCTAAAGGCCGGTGTCGCGGTGGACACGCCGAGGCATTCGGGGGAAGGCATTCCCGAAAAGTTTATCGTGCGGGACGGGGATGTGCTGTTCTCGTGGTCCGCTGACCTAGATGCGTATCTGTGGACCGGGGGCGAGGGATTACTCAATCAGCATCTCTTCAATGTTGTCCCAGTCGAGCATCTTCCACGCTCGTTGTGCTTTCATGCACTTAGAGAGGCGATGCCCCGCTTTCGAGCTCTAAGTCTCGGCGCGACGATGCACCACATCAAACGGTCTGCCCTAGATGTGGAGTCTCACTAGGTTGTTCACACCCTGAGACTGTTCAACCGGGGTCCTTCTGAACGAAGTTGGTGGTGTTCGAGGCCACTAACGACGGATCAGCGAGGAACCCCGGATGAACCTCCACAGTGGAGCACGGACCTGCCCTGCCAGTCGAGCATTGCTCGTCGGTCGGGTGCGGGAAGCGGGCTGGACGGTGACGCGTGCGGCGGAGGCCGCAGGGATCAGCCGCCGAACGGCGCACAAGTGGCTGGGCCGGTACGCCGCTGAGGACTCGGCCAGCCTGGTGGATCGCAGCTCGCGGCCGCGGCGCAGCCCGGGCCGGACACCGGTCGAGTGGCGCGAGATGATCCTGCTGCTGCGACGCACGAAGATGACCGGTCCGCAGATCGCGCGGGACCTGAAGCGACCGCGGGCGACCGTAGCGCGGGTGCTCAAGCGCGCGGGGCTGGAGCGACTCAAGAAGCTCGAGCCGCTGGAACCGGAGAACCGCTACCAGCACCGCCGGCCCGGAGATCTGGTGCATCTGGACGTGAAGAAGCTGGGCCGGATCAGCGGTTTTCACGGCCACCGCATCACCGGCGATCGCAGCAAGCGTCGGGTGGGCGCGGGCTGGGACTATGTTCACGTCGCGATCGACGATCGCACCCGCATCGCCTACGCCGAGGTCCTGCGCGACGAGACCGCAGAGACCGCAGCGCTGTTCCTGCGCCGCGCGCTGGCCTGGTACCGCACGCTTGGCATCCGGGTCCGCCGGATCCTGACGGACAACGGAACGGGCTACCTCGCGCGCCGCTTCGCGCACGAACTCGAACACCTGCGTGTGGTCCACAAACGCACACGGCCCTACCGTCCACGGACGAACGGTAAGGCCGAGCGCTTCATCCAGACGCTGCTGCGCGAGTGGGCGTACCCGGTGGCCTACCTGACCTCGAAGGCCCGAGCCCGCGTCTTGCCGCGCTGGCTACGCCACTACAACCGAACCCGGCCGCACGGTAGTCTCGACGGCCTGCCACCCTTCAGTCGGCTGCGACCCCGACTGTGAACAACGTCCTGAGACTCCACACCTAGATCAAGTGTATACCGTCCTTCCATCCCGGGACCTTGCCATGCGCTTTGAGGCCGCGGTTCAGCCGATGCACGAGAGAATCCGTGTGCTGGCGAAGCAAGTTGAGACCCTCCGCCGTTCGCGCGATCTGCTGCTCCCGCGCCTGCTCTCCGGCCAGATCAAGCTCGACGCCGCCTGAACCATGACCCCTCACGCCTACACCGAAGACCAGCTCGTCGAACAGCCCGCCATCGGGCTCTTCGCCGAACTTGGCTGGCGGACGGTGTCGGCGATGGAAGAGGTTCTTGGGGCTGGGGGAACGCTCGATCGCGAGACCAAGAGCGAGGTCGTGCTCACGGGGCGCCTGCGCGCCGCGCTGGCGAGCTTCAATCCCACGCTGCCGCCCGAGGCCATCAACACCGCCGTCGATGAGCTGACGCGTGACCGCTCGGCGATGAGCCTGGAAGCGGCCAACCGGGAGCTCTATCGGTTGCTCAAGGACGGCCTGCCGGTATCGGTGCCCGACCCAGAACGCGGCGGGCAGAAGCCCGCGCGCGTGCGCGTCGTGGAGTGGGAGCATCCGGAGCAGAACGACTTCCTGCTCGTGAGCCAGTTGAGCGTGGTCGGCAACCTTTACACTTGCCGGCCGGATCTCGTCGGGTTCGTCAATGGCCTGCCCTGGATTGTTGTGGAGCTGAAGAAGCCCGGCGTACCCGCGCGTGCGGCCTTCGACGAGAACTTGACGCATTACAAGCAGGAGATTCCCCAGCTCTTCTGGTTCAACGCGCTGCTCATTGCCAGCAACGGCACCGACAGCCGCGTTGGGTCCCTCACCGCCGACTGGGGCCGCTTCTTCGAGTGGAAGCGGGCCGAGCGTGAGGACGAGCCTCGCCGGGTCTCGCTTGAGACGATGCTGCGCGGCACCTGCGACCGCACTCGGCTGCTGGACTTGGTCGAGAACTTCACGCTCTTCTCCGAGCATAAGGCGGGGTTGGTCAAGGTGGTCGGCCAGAACCACCAGTTTCTCGGCGTCAACAACGCCATCGCCGCGATGTTGGAAGCCCGAAAGCTCGGCCATGGCCGAGGAGGCGTCTTCTGGCAGACGCAGGGCAGCGGCAAGAGCTTCGCGATGGTCTTCTTCGCGCAGAAGGTGCTACGCCGAATCACAGGCAACTGGACGTTCGTGGTGGTCACGGATCGAGTCGATCTCGATGACCAGATCGCCAAGACGTTCAAGGCAGTGGGCGCGGTGTCCGAGGCCGAGAGCAAGGAGTGCCATGCCCAGAGCGGCGAGGAACTGCGCGGGCTCCTGCGTGGCAACCACCGCTATGTCTTCACGCTGATCCACAAGTTCCAGTCGCCCGAGGTGCTGACCGACCGCGCGGACGTCATCGTGCTGACCGACGAAGCCCATCGCAGCCAATACGACACGCTGGCGGTCAACATGCGCGCCGCGCTGCCCAAAGCGACCTTTCTCGCCTTCACCGGCACACCCCTGATCGCGGGCGAGGAGCGCACCAAGGGCGTCTTCGGCGAGTACGTGTCGATCTACGACTTCCAGCAGTCCGTGGGGGACGGCGCCACAGTGCCGCTCTTCTACGAGAATCGCACGCCCGAGCTGGAGCTGGTGAACCCGGCGATCAACGACGACCTCTACGCACTGATCGAGGATGCGGCACTCGACCCCGAGCAGGAGGACAAGCTCGAACGCGAGCTGGGCCGGCAGTACCACCTGCTCACGCGCGACGACCGGCTGGAGACCGTAGCGCGCGACATCGTCCGGCACTTCCTCGGCCGGGGATTCGTGGGCAAGGCCATGGTCGTCTCGATCGACAAGGCCACGGCCCTGCGCATGCACGACAAGGTGCGCAAGCACTGGGATGCGGAAGCCGAGCGCGTCCGGCGCGAGCTGGCTCGCTATGACCTGGACGATGGCCAACGGGCGGCACTGGCTGCGCGGCAGGACGTGCTTGCCACGACGGATATGGCGCTGGTGGTGTCCCCCGGGCAGAACGAGATCGCCCAAATGAAGGGGTTGGGGCTGGACATCGAGCAGCATCGCCGGCGAATGAACGAGTCACAGCCCGGGCTGGACGAGAAGTTCAAGGACACGGACGATCCGCTCCGAATCGTGTTCGTGTGCGCGATGTGGCTCACCGGCTTCGACGCGCCGAGCTGCTCGACGGTGTACTTGGACAAGCCCATGCGGAACCACACGCTCATGCAGACCATCGCACGGGCGAACAGAGTGTTCCCGGGCAAGCACAGTGGCATCATTGTCGACTACGCGAACGTGTTTGCGTCGCTGGAGAAGGCGCTGGCGATCTACGGCACGGGCACGGGCGGCGAGCGCCCCGTGCGCGACAAGCAGCAGCTCGTGGCGGAGCTGCGGACCGCCATCGAGAACGCCACGGCATTCTGTGCGGGGCACGGCGTGCATCTTGCGGAGATCGAATCCAGGCCGGTCGGGAGTCTGGAGCGGCTGCAGAGGGTGGACGACGCGGTGAACGCGCTGGTGTCGCCCGATCCCGTGCGGCGCGACTTCCTCGGGCACGAGCGCTACGTAGGGACGCTCTACGGCGCGGTGAAACCCGATCCCGCGGTCCTCGAGTTCGCGGTACGCGTCTCGGGTCTCGCGGCGATTGCGCAAGCGATCCGCGCCAAGCTCAATCCCGATCCCGCCGACATCTCAGGCGTGATGGGCGCGATCGCGTCGCTGCTCGACGAGTCGATCGTCGGCACGACGATCCGGGACGCCGGCCCGCCGGCCATCGACCTCTCGAAGATCAACTTCGAGGCACTGGCCGAGCGGTTCAAGAAGTCGAAGCACCCCAACACGGACCTCGAGGTGCTGAAGGCGGCCATCCAGGCACAGCTGGAGAAGCTGATCCGGCTGAATCGCACGAGGACCGACTTCGCAGAGAAGTTCGCGGAGTTGATCGAGAGCTACAACGCGGGAAGCCGCAACATCGACGCATTGTTCGAGGAACTGCTCCGGTTCACGCGAAGCCTCGATGACGAACAGACCAGGCACGTGCGTGAGAACGTGTCGGAGGAAGAGCTCGTCATCTTCGACATCCTGACTCGCCCGGCGCCGGAGTTGTCCGGCGAGGAACGAGCGGAGGTGAAGAAGGTGGCGCGCGAGCTGCTGGAACGGGTCAAAGGCCTGCTGGTCTTGAACTGGCGCCAGAAGGCAGCAGCGCGTTCGACACTTCGCCTGGGGATCGAGGACGCCCTCGATGCCGGCCTTCCGCGTGCCTACACACCGGAGCTCTACCAGCAGAAGTGCTCGGCCGTGTTCGAACACGTCTACGAGAGCTACCCGGAGCGTGGCGAGGGCGTTTATGCGGCTGGAGCGTAGCGTGGTCTAGGCGGATCGCGCATAGGGTGCTAAGGTGAGATCAGGCACCGAAAAGGCCTGAGATTCGAGGAGCCAAGTTCGAAGATCATCAACGATGGTCCACCAGCCCGGACTCGAAGCCGTCCCCGCCATCGCGGAGAACGGCTTTTTCGCTGAGTAGAGCGCAAATCGGTCGCGGACCTGCCAGTTCGAACCAATGGTCTGGACAATCTGCCGGCGCTGAACTGGGGTGCCGTTCCTTAGGGTTTCCGGGGCTCGGCGGGAGAAGTCGAGGACGAGATCGAATCGGGCAAGGAGTTCCGCCGGGCTCGCCTGCGGGCGAGCGAGTTGCTCCTGGATTGCCTCCTGCCGAGTGAGGATGTCATTCCGGCGCTCGACGAAAGTGTCGTCGTCCACCAGGCCACGAATCCGCAGCGTGAGCAAGTTGTCCGCCTCTGCCTTCGCGTCGCGCAGCGACCGCTCCGCGGAGTCCCGCGAGACACCTCGCTGCGCCAGTTCTTGGGTGAGTGATTGTTCGAGCATCCGGCGCACCCACGATGCGATCCCCTCTGGCAGCCGCACCCTTTCGAGGTCGGAAGCGAGTTGTGCCTCGAAGGCCTGCTCGGGAAGAGTAGGCTGTGCGCACCGCGCGTCGGCACGATGTCTGTGGCAGCGGTAGTAGACGTACCGCACTCCGGAGGGCTTGATGTGCTGCTCGGCCACGAGTGTGCGACCGCATTCGGCGCAGGCCAGCAATCCCGAATAGGCGAACTCGTGCCGCTTCTTGCCCTTGTGCGTCACCCGGCCCAGTAGCTCCTGGACCCGCGCGAACTCCTCGTAGGTGACCATGGGCGGGTGCGCGCCCTTGAACGACTCGCCCGAGGTGAGTCGGATCGTGCCGGCGTAGTAGGGGTTCGAGAGCAGCGCGTAGAAGTGGCTGAAGGACAGGGGCTGCCCGCCCTGGCGCGCGGTTTGCCGCGTCCGAAACTGCCACTGGTCGTTAAGGACGTGCAGCACCTGGCTCGGCCGCATCGCGCCAGAAAGAACCAGATCCCACGCTCGCCGCATCAGGTCGAAACGCTCGGGGTCCTTGACCACGGTCTTGGTGGCGCGGTCCTCGAGGTATCCGACTGGCGGCCGGAAGTTGGGCCATCCGCGACGAAAGCGCTCGCGGTTGCCGCGCGTCACGTTCTGCCGCAGATCGTCGATGTACTTCGTGGCCATCCCAAACTCGAACGTGCCGAGGAACCGGTCGTTCCCGTCCGCGGTGTAGCAGCGCTCGGGTGTCACGACCTGCTCGATCTTGCGATCGGCGAGAGCCTGCAGGATGTGGCCGGAATCGAGCGGGTTGCGCGCGAGCCGGTCCATCTTCCAGCAGAATAGGGAGGCAATCTCGCCGCGCTGGATTCGCTTCATTAGCGCTCCGAAGATCGGGCGTCCAGGGGCCTTCGCGGAGTGCGCCTCAGTCAGCACCTCGGCCACGACAGCACCCCGTCGCATGGCGAGGTCTTGAAGCTCTCGAATCTGGGAATCGATTGAAAGGACCTGCCGGTCCTCCGATTCGGTCGACTTGCGGGCGTAGATGACGTGGACGGGTGAAGGCATGCTGCCTATTCAGTAATTCCGGCTCCGCGCGATCCCGTCAAGGGCTCGGCCTGTGGATAAGTCGAACCGGGCTGGTCCTCGGGGAGCGGCCCAAGCAGCATGCGGAAGAGCGCGAGTACTTCCGCGGCCCGTTGCCAGGCCTCTTCGTGGCTCAACGACTCATCGCACTCCCTGTGGATAAGTGCTCGGAACTCGTCGACGTCGGCCCGGGTCAGGCCGAGCGCGAAGCGTTCGTTCGCGATGCCGTCTGGTTGTGAGCACGCCACATTCGGGCGATCGAGGGAAGGGGAAGCGGACTTGGACATGCTCTGAGCCTGCCACCCTGTGGACAACTCGGGAAGTGGGGCAGACGCGTCAAACACGCTTCGCAGGCGTGGTCAAGCGCCACTTATCCACAGGTTGGCGCGAAAACGACGCGTGACCCCATCTTGGCAGGATTCTATTAGCTTGTAGAGTGGCGGCATGCCGATCCAGCAGACCCCACGCCTCAACCAGCAGCCGTCGCGCCACCCGAACCAGATCCGCAGCTACCGGATTGCCGCCGGCCTCAGCCAGCGCGACCTCGGCGCTCGTATCGGACGCACTCGTTCGGTCGTCTCTGCGTGGGAGCGTGGGCGCTACCTGCCATCGGTGACCAATCTGTTCCTTCTCGCGAGAGCCCTCGACACGCTGGTCGAGTCGCTCTACTGGGGCCTGTACACGCAGGCCGGCAGCACCTTCGCGGAGGATGTCCAGCCGCATACATGACGAGCGTCGCGCAACTTCACGACGCCCTGATTGGCGGGCTGCTCGCCGTGCCCGAGTTTCGGAGCAACGTCGGCGATGCCGTCTGGACGTATCTCGCACTCATCAAGGCCGCCAACTTCAATGGCGTGGTCAGCAAGCGCTCCGAGCAAGTCACTGCGGCGCTGATGATCGACGAGCCGGCGTTGCTCGCCGATCTCGCCAAGCTCACCGCCATCGGCCTGATCCGCACCTTGAACCCGGCTCCGTACCTTGTCATCCAGCTCTCATTGTGGCCTGGCAAGGTGGACCCGCCACGCTTGAATACGCCCGCTACGAGCAGCGAAACGCGCGTCGCACAAGGCGAGGTTCCCGTCAGCAGCAGCGCTGCAGCAGCAGCTTCAGCATCACAGCCGGAGGTTGGGGGGCAGGGGGAAGGAGGCGAGTTGCTCGATCGCGTGCTCACGGTCCTCGGCCCCGAGGCAGATGTCGAGGAGATGCGCGACCTTCTCGGGGCGCATCCTGAGGAGACTGTTCGTCGCGCGCTCCAGCGCGTCGAGGCAACTCCCGCCCGGCAGATTCGCCGCTCCAGGACAGCGCTCTTCCGCTTCCTGCTCACCAAGCTAAGCCATCCCCATCGTGACCACGTCTAGCTCCATTACCCTCACCCTCGATCGTCGCCTGATCGCGCACCCGCAGGCAGTTCACCTGCGACGCATGCGCGCGGGTATCTGGCTCTACCTCGAGTTGTTGGCGCGGCAGCCCGCCGGAGCTGACAGCTTCGAGGTGGAGCCAGCGTCGATCGGGCTCGAGATGGGGCTCCCAGAGGGAACTGTGCGCTCGTGGCTTGGCCATCTTCGGAAGTCCGGCTACCTGGATGCTCAGCGACTCAACGGCCATGTTCGCGTGACCATGCGGCGAGTTGAAGCGCCCGCTCCTAGGCCGGCGCCGACTCTGACCTCGAATCCCAGCCGCCTCTTCACCGTCGCCAGCCTACAGAAGGCGCTCGGTGAAGCGGGAGACGAGGAGCCATTGCAGGCCGCGTTGAACCTCTATCCGGACCGCGTGGTCCAGCGGGCGCTCGCTAGAACAATGGCCGTCCCGGCGGAACGCATCCGTCGCTCACGAACCGCGCTTTTCATTTACCTCCTCAAACGCCATGCGCAAGACACCTGAGACCATCCTCGCCCTCGATCCCGGACTCCGCGAACTCGGCTACGCCGTCCTCGCAGGTCGCCGACTCGCCGCCAGCGGCGTACTCAACTTGCGGGACGTGCCGCGGACGCGCCGGATTGCCGTAGCGCGCCAGCACGTGCAGCGCTGGGCGAACAGCCACAGACCGACAGCGATCGTCGTGGAGAAGACGCATGCCCACCCGCTGCCATGGCTGGACGACTTGCACAAGCTCACCCGCGCCGTTCGTCGCATCGCGCGGCGGAGGTCCGCCACGTTCGCTGGCTACGCGCCCCAGACCGTGCGCAAGAGTCTCGTCGGGAACGGCTGGGCCAAGAAGCCTGAGGTCGCCCTGGCCGTCGCACACCGCTTCCCGCAACTCCGCGTGCATCTCACGCAGGATCGCCGTTGGAAGGAGCGGTACTGGTACAACCTCTTCGACGCGGTGGCGCTGGCGATTCATCACCAGCGGTCCTCGCAACCGCCCTCCCGCGGCCGGTAATCCGGCCGAAGTCTGCGATTCCGCCTTGCCGGAACGCCGCTGTCCCCATGGGGTCCGCAAGGAACCCACCACGGGCAGCCCGGGAGGGCATTTGAATACCTGTCACGAACCACCGTCATGCAACAGAACACCATCCTCGGAATCGATCCGGGAACCAAACAGATGGGGCTCGCCATCATCTGCGATCGCCAACTCGTCTCGTTCGGCGTGCACACGCTTCGCAATGGGCACCGCCCGCACGATGTCATTGGGCAAGCGCGGCGAATCGTGCTCGCTGCAATCGAGGAATACGGCCCGCAGATCGTCGCCATTGAAAAGCCGTACGCGCTACCGACCAAGCGCGCGGCGCTCCTATCGGTGATCGATCAGGAACTGCGCGGAAGGGCCGAGGATCTCGGCCTTCGCGTCGTCGAGCTGACCCCGGAGGAAATCCGCGAGGCCGTCGTGGGGAACCCGCGCGCGACGAAGATCGATGTGGCCGAGAACCTGGCGGCCGGCGACTTTCCTCAGTTGGCCGACCTCGTGCCGAAGCGGCCGGCGCGCGCGGCGCTTGGGCTGCGTCCGCGGGACAAGTACTGGCTCCACATGTTCGACGCGCTGGGGCTGGCGGTAGCGGCCCGAGTGTCGGCCGACATGATGAACACGGCACCTCCGCATTCAGCGCGGACATGACGCTACGGGCCCGAGTAGTAGGATATCAGACACGGCTCTTCGGCAGTTCCTGCCATGCGACGATGGGCAAACTCGCGAAGCTCTGTTTCGGGGGCGACCAAGTCTGAGTCAATCAGGATGAACTGCAACGCGCGGCCATCTCGAACCGCAAGCGCATAGATCGCTCTGTAGAGAGCTTTGACCAACTCCGGGTTCTCATCCTCGCTGATGTTCTTGGTCGGGCCGTCTATGATCAGGAACGCAGGAAGAGGCAAATCCTCTTCAGCCGCAACTTGGTGGACCGCCAGGGCATAGAGCACGTTGAACAGGGTCTTCTTGCCGCCGCTGCCGGCGTCACCGAAGCCCCAGATCACGTCTTGATGGTGTACGGAGGGCAGCCAGGTGCGAGGGTCGATCTCGACGTGATCGTCCTCGTAAACCCCAGGGAAGCCCACCCGACGCATCAGTTCAAAGAAGTTGGTGGCAATCCGGCGCGTACGTTCGTATGCGACTCTGAGATGCGCTCGCTCGTCCTCAATGCCTGACCTTAGCGAGTCGATGCGGCCCTGCAACGCCCCAGCCTGCTCTTCGAGCTCATTGATCGCCTGTGGCAACTCGCGCAACCGATCCAATGCGGCTCGACGCTCCTGGAGAGTCGCGACATCGCGATCCGCGGCGCGGACACTAGAGACATACGCCGTGTCGTACCGAGACAGGTCCGCAGTCAGTTGCTGGTCGAGCTGGCCTTTTCTGGCAACAAGTTCCGCGACAAACCGCTCTTGGCGAGCCTTGTCGCGTTTGTGCCGGTTCAGGGATTCGGCCAGGTCGTCGATGCGCTCATTCAGCTCTCGCCGAAGAGCTTCGCGCTCGAGGGAGCGTGGCTCTGAAGCCGAGCGCGGCGGGGAACCGCACAGACCACAGGTATCCCCAACTGGCTCTCTGGTGGCGATCTCAGAACCGCATTGCGGGCATTGTTTGAACTCAACGCCTTGAAGCATCCGCCCAGCCTGTTCAGCCTTGGTGAGCTTGACCTTAGACGCGATCAGCTCCGATCTAAGACCCTCGTACTGTTGAACTCTTAGCGCGACATCCCCCAAGGCGCGTTGCCCATCTTCGAGGGCGCCTGAAAGCTCTCGAAGTTGCTGGCGAAGTGGCTCGACCGCGTGTGTCTGCGCGCTTCGAGTGCGCTCAAGCTCGTCGCGTCGTGCTTGTGCCTCTCGAAGTGCCACGTCAACCTGGCCAATCTGGGCCATGATGTCGAACTCAGTGCCCATCTCAAAGCGGGCCATGAAGACGCGTAGCTGTTTCACGGCTTCGCGTTTTGAGCGCTGTTCGTCCACGGCTCTTACAAGGTCCACGTCCAGTTGGTTCATGCGCTCTGAGTGGAGGCCGGTGACGAAGCGCATTGCATCGCGACTCTTCAACTTGCGAAAGGGGTCTTCCATTCGAAAGAACGACGAGTCGAGATGATCCTGCTCAAGGTAGCAGTACCACATTAGATCGCGAAAACTGAGCCGCACGAGGGGAGAGTCGGGATCCATCTTGCTCTTGCGGACCTTGATAGGTTGAACCCCACAGAGGAAGAAGAGCAGGTCGCTGAGACTGAATACGTCATCGCCGACGATGGGTATTGCGCTCGCCTCCAGTGGCGCACTGACGGAGCCGTACTGCTCCAGACCATCGGACCACGTCGCTCGTACAGCGCCCGTGTCCTTGAGCCCTCGCTCGAGTTGCACAGTGAAGGGGCCGAGGATGGCCGTGAGGGTGGCGGACACGAACTCCTGCTGGATCGCGGGGGTGCGCTCCAGCGAGCCGCCGAAGCAGTAGTCGATCAGGCGCGCAACCGTTGACTTGCCCGTACCGACAGGACCATGGATGAACGAGACGGTTGGCGAGAAGGAGACGCGTTCCGTGGTCTGTCTGGTGAGCACTATCAGTTCTGAGAGTGTGATCTTCACGGTGCGATTGACTCGTTCATCCGGAGGGTAAGAACTTCTGGAAACGTGTCGTAAATGAAACGCATCAAGTGCGTTGCGCCGACGTCGAAATGAGTGTGGAGAAGACGCGCACGCCGAGCCACGCTGGCGTAGGTGTCAGACGCGGACAGTTCCTGGGCAACGCGGAAGCCCTCAGGAGTGAGGCCGATCGAGACCGTCTTGCCCGTGAGCGCGACTGTAGCGAGGTCGCGGGCAACGAGGATGTTGAGGAGCATGCGGTAGCGATGGTCCCACGGCCCGAACCGATATCGAACCATACGTGACTCAACACTCGTGCGCTCGTGAGGCTCCAGGCCGACCGATGTTGTGGAGCGGTGCTTCGCCTTTAGCGCGCGCTCGAGCATTGTCGGGTACCTCAGCAGAAAGTCGAGCTTTGCGAGCTTCGTAAGACCCTCAAGATGGCCAGCGCCATCGGCCCCAGCAAAGCTGCTCAAGAGGACGAGGACCCGTCCGAGGTGAAGCTCCGGCTCTTCCTCTAGCTTGGCGAGGGAACGCACGAGATCCATCAGGATCTCCGTATCTGAGGGGGTGGGTCACTCCAGACCACGATGCACTCCCCGGTGAGAACGTAGGCGTACCCCTCCAAGTGCTCCTCAAGGCAATCAAAGAGCGGGGCACCGCCGGCGTTGCGCCGAGAACGGAGGCGCTCGCGCAGGGCATCACGCATCTGAGGTCCAAATGCGTGAGCGGTGGTCCGAGATGCTTCGAAGGCGTCGGCGCAGTCTCGAAGAACAACGCTCCGAATGTGTTCTCGACGTTCAAGACCGGTCTTTTCTCCGAACCGATTCAGCCACTCAAACGCTTGATGATCCGCCTTGTCTCTAAGGTCCTTTGCGGAGTTCAGCGAAACGAGTGAGAAGCCGCCGGCGGAGAGCTTTGTCTCAAGGACAGCGGTGTCTCCTGACGTAGGAAGCGTGGAGGTCGGGGGACCCGTGAGAAGCGACGGGGCGTCCACGGCGGCCCGAAGGACGCCTTCCAAGCGTTGGCGGTCAATGCGCTTGCCGGCGATCTCGGCTTGAGCGGAAATGGCCGAGCCGCCGGGCAAGGCCGAAAGATAGCCGGGGAGACACTGCTCATGGTCTAAGCAGGACGCGCGCCCACACTCCGCCGACAAAGCATCGGCCGCGACGGTGAGCAGTAGATGTGGGAGCTCGCGTGCATGCTCCCAGTTCTCCGCAATGGCGCTCGCGAGGTCCTTCTTTATTCCCGAGAGCTTCGGGAGTGCGTCATCGGCCCTACACTTCTTCAGTGCTACGAGGACGGTCGACGCCGTGCAACCGTTCTCACTGGCGAGCTTCGCCAGAAGGTCTCGCAAGGGGGTATCGCACTGCGACGCGTCGGGCGCGCTGCGCGCGAGAGAGAGAACATATGGCAAGTCGGTGCGAGTGCGCTTGCCGGTCAGGAAGGAGTGATTCGTCGCAATCACGAACTCCCGGAACTGACCAGGAAAGCGGTGTTCGAGGGACGCGAAACGGGTGAGCGCTCCGACAATCGCGCGATCCGTGGCCTTCCAAGGATCCTGACCTAGGTCACGCGTCTTCACCTGAACGCCGGAGAATGTCCCGTTCGTATGCTTTAGCAGGACGTCTTCATGGTGCTCGCAAAAGAGCTCCGAAATGCCGAGCGTATCGTCCAGCAAACCACAGGCAAGGACGGCTGCATACGAGTGCTGGTACGCGAAGCGGCGCGCGGTGTCGTCGCCGGGGTCGCCCTCTGCAAGATGTGCATCCGGGGTCGGAACCACTCAGCCTCCGTCAACCGTACCCGTAGCATTGCGATGATGCTGAGACGTGATGCTCCACAACCACCAACGTACCACTGCGCTGCGCCCTCGCAAGTATGGCACGCAATGACCAGCAGACACACGTACGGTGTGGAGAGGGCCCGTGCGGGGTGGACTCGACGGTTCTCCACAAGGGGGGCTCAGCGCTTGCGTCCACCCACCTACGCGACCGAGACCCCGAAGTGTAGGCTCATAGTCAGCAGTTCCAGCTGCCCTTGCCAGTTCCACCCGCCCCTTGTCAGGAGGCCTTCCATGAAGGCCGATCAGCAACTCGTCCGCACGGTCGACGTCCACGACCGCGTGGGCAACGTCGTCGGCTCCAAGGACGTCGTGCTCTATGCCGGCCTGCTCAACCAGGCCCACGAGGAAGGCCTGCTCAAGGTCTGCACCTCGATCCTCCAGATCCCCACGGAGGAGAACGGTCGCCTCGCCATCGTCAAGGCCGAGGTCCAGACCGCGAAGGGACTCTTCGAAGCTGTCGGCGATGCTTGTCCCGAGAACGTCGATGAGTTCCTCGCACCGCACCTGATCCGCGTGGCCGAGACCCGGGCCAAGGCCCGCGCTCTCCGTGACGCCGTCAATGTCGGCGTCATCTCCTACGAGGAGCTGGACGGCGTCAGCCTGAACCGGGACTCGAGCCCCGGATCGGGTGCACCGATCGCCACCCGCTCACCTCGCCACTCCGGCAACGGCAACGGGGCTGCGCGCCCGCGCAGCAACGGCCACAGCCGACCGCCCCGGTCGAGCAATGGCAACGAGCCGATGTCCGAAGCCCAGCGCAGGTACCTGTTCCGCATCATGTCGGGGCAGGGCTACCAGAAGGAAGCCGCGGAGAATCGGCTCAGGGACATCTTCGAAGTCTCGGATCTCGCCGAGATCACGAAGGTGGCAGCCACGAAGATGATCGACGAGCTCCTGAACGCCGCCCCCGGCAACGGGAACGGCGGAAATGGAGCCGAAGCGCGTCATCTCCGTTAGCCAGGTCAACGCCTACCTCGGCTGTCCTCTCAAGTACCGCTTCCAGTACGTCGACAAGATCCCGAGGCCGTGGCGGGTCGCTTCCATGGCATTCGGCACTTCGGTCCATGCTGCCGTGGAGTGGTTCCACAAGGAACGCCTCGCAGGTCGCACCGCCGACATGGCCGAGGTCCTCAAGGTCTTCGACGCGGACTGGTACGCACACAATGTGGAGCCGCTCGTCTTCTCGGAGCGGGAGTCGAAGGACTCCTTGGCCGAGAAGGGCCGCGCGATGCTCCAGCTCTACGTGGAGTCCGTGAACGGGACCATGCCGGTCGCGGTCGAGCAGCCATTCGAGCTCGACCTGGCCGATCCCGAGACCGGGGAACTCCTCGATGTGCGTATCCGCGGCATCATCGACCTGGTGGAAGCGGACAAGACGCTCGTCGACCTGAAGACCGCCGGTCGGACCCTCGAACAAGGTGGGCTCGAACGGCATCTGCAACTCTCGACGTATGCGCTCGCGTTCCTTCTCCAGCACGGGGACATCCCCAAGCTCCGCCTCGACATGTTGCTCAAGACCGCGAAGCCGCGGCTGGAGCGGCACCCGACCACCCGATCTGTCGAGGATCTCGGCTGGACCGCTCGTCTCATTCGCGAGGTGTCCCTTGCGATCGAGACCGAGCACTTCTTCCCCAATCCGAGCTGGCGTTGCACCGAGTGCGAGTACTTCGCCCACTGCCAACAGTGGCGCGGCACCTGGCCCAACGAGCAACTCGTGGCCATCAGTGACGGGGAAGGTGTCGGCGAGATCGCTGGCGCGTAGGACCCTCAGTGGTCGTTGCGTGCTATCGGGGGCCACGGACGGCTGCTGAATCCGATTCGTCCGCGACTCGTCGCACCTTCTCCCGTCAGTTCATCGCTCTTTCCAATCATGGGGCTCCTCGCGCACGTCGCCTGGGGCCCTTCTTCTTTCCCGCCCCTGCAAGGAGCCGCCCCGTGTATGTCCGAGAACTCACCCGCCGCCGCTACCGTGGAAGGAAGCCCGTCCTGATTCGAGGCCCGGAGGACGTCGCCAAACTCCTACCGCGCATGAAGCGGCTCGAACGCGAGCACTTCCTCGTGGTCCTGCTGAACGCTCGGCACGAGGTAGACGCCGTCGAGACCGTCTCGGTCGGCAGCCTCAACGCCTCGATCGTTCATCCGCGCGAGGTGTTCAAGCCGGCAATCCTGGCTTCGGCCGCGAGCGTCGTGCTCGTTCACAACCACCCCTCGGGCGATCCCGAGCCCTCGGAGGAGGATCTCGCAATCACCAAGCGGCTCGTCGAGGTTGGCGAGTTGCTGGGCATCGGTGTGCTCGATCACGTCGTGGTCGGTAGTCGCGGTGTCGTGAGCTTCCGCTCGCGGCAGCTGTTGTGAACGCTCAGGTGGCCCTCGAACTGTTCCACGGACGCACACGCCCTGACGAGAACCTCAAAGACTGGGGCTCGCAGGGCCCGGTCTTCCTGGTGGACTACGTCCACGTCACCTACCTCAGCGAAATCAAGCTGGGGATTCCCGAGCCAGCCGGCGACGGCGATCTCCACTTCGTCGATGACCTCGTCTACTACGACGGCACGTTCTACGGCGACTGGTCGGTGTTCCCGGCCGAACTCGCCACCCGGGAGGCCTCACTCGCCGCCCGCATCGCACCTTTCAACCCCGACAAGGCAATCACCCTATGCCCAAGACCGTAGGAGGGCGCCATGAAGCTCATGCTGCACCGCGGCGGGTGGGAGGCCACCAAGGCCGACCTCGCCGCCGTTCCCGTTCCCGAGCCGACCGAGAGCTACTTCCCGGTGCCGTACGACCGCTTCGTCGAAGAGGTCGAGCTGCACGTCCCGCGCTTCGGGCTCGAGATCAAGTCGTCGCAGTTCGCGCTGGCGCGGGAAGGGGCGCAGATGTTCGGCGTCCTGACCTGCACCAACGGCCACGGCGCCCGCGACTACGCGCTCGCGATCGGGCTCAGGTCGTCATACGACCGGTCCCTGGCCGTCGGCGCCACGTTCGGCAGTCGCTGCTTCGTCTGCGACAACCTCGCCTTCTCAGGTGAGGTGTCCATGAGCCGGAAGCACACGATCAACGTGTTCCGCGACCTGCCGGACCTGATCTACCGGATGCTCGGGCAGGTCTCGTCCATGCGGGAGCGCATGGACGCGGAGATCGCGGCGATGAAGGCGCGCGATCTCCCGCAGGCCGGCGCGCATCACCTCATGGTCGAGGCGATCCGCGCGCGCGTTCTGCCGGCATCGCGACTTCCCAAGGTGATCGAAGCCTGGGAGGAGCCCCCGCACCCGGAGTTCGCCCCGAGGACGGCGTGGTCGCTCTTTAACGCCTTTACCGAGGTACAGAAGGCCAATGCGCCCCAGGCGCAGATGGAGGGCAGCCTGCGGTTGTCATCGCTCTTTCGGAGGGAGTTGTCCCTCAACTAGCTGCACAGGGGCTGTCCACGCCGGACGGCCCCTTCTTACCTTTGCGGTGCGCTTGCTGTGCTTGCGGTGGGGCATGATAGTGTCGAGTTCGAGAGGTGGACGCGAGCCGCGACTTGGCCGATAAGTTGCGGAGAGCGCCGCCGAGCTATCCATGGAGGAGTGGCCAAGTGCGTCGATTGCCTGCGAAGCGCCCCCCAGCCCTGTCCGAGCGCCAAAAGCGCTTGCTGGCGCTGTTGCATGCAATGGGCGGCAGCGCAAGGCGCTTGGACTTCCAGAAGCTCCTCTTCCTGTTTAGCCTCGAGCCGGCCCATCAGGACCTGTACGAGTTCGTTCCGTACAAGTTCGGCGCGTTCTCGTTTACGTCATACGCTGACTGCCGGAAGCTCGTCGAACGCGGCCTGCTGACCGGTGAAGAAAGGTCTTGGCGGCTCACTGATGATGGGGTGGCTGCGGCCAAACATCTGCAGGAATCTGATGTGCCGTCCTTCATCCAACGGGTCGGGACCCTGCGCGGCGACGCGCTCGTGGCCGACACCTACCGGCGTTTTCCTTACTACGCGATCCGAAGTGAGATCGCGACGCGCGTGCTGCGTGGCGAAACAGGCGCACTGCGAGCGATCGACTTGGCTCGCCCGCGCGCTGCCGGGCCTGCGCTCCTGACGATTGGGTACGAGGGGAAGACGCTAGAGGGCTACCTCAACACGCTCCTGAGGGCTGGCTGCACAGTCTTGTGCGATGTCAGACGAAACCCCCTCAGCCGGAAGTACGGCTTCTCAAAGAGCACACTGGGGCATGCTTGCGAAGGCGTGGGAATCCGCTACGAGCACGTGCCCGAACTTGGCATCGCGTCTGATCGTCGCAAGGGCCTCGAGACACAGGCGGACTACGAGGCGCTATTCTCGGAGTACGAGCGCGAGGATCTTCCAGCGCAGGGTGAAGCCTTGGAGCGGATCCGAACTTGGATCCGCGATGGGCAGCGAGTCGCGCTGACCTGCTTCGAGCGAGAGCCGCACTCATGTCACCGGCACTGCGTCGCCGAGGCACTTGAGCGCCTGGGATTGTCGGGGCTAGTTGCGCAGCACCTGTGAGGGGCGATGGACAAGCAGCGAGTCCTGATCACGGTCAAGACCTACCCGACACTCTCCAAGAAGTACGGCGAGACGGTATGCACGGCTGGGTTGCGCCCTGACGGCACCTGGGTACGCATGTACCCCGTGCCCTACAGGCGACTCGAGGAAGGCGAACAGTACCGCAAGTTCGACTGGCTGGATTGCAGGTTGATCCGCCATGAGGCTGACCCGCGGCCGGAATCGCATCGCCCTGTCGATCAGTCGGAGCTGAAGGCAGTCGGGCACGTCGACACGTCGAATCGGTGGAGCGAGCGTCGGCGCGTGGTCTTGGGCACTGCGCGCGTCTACGATAGTCTGGACGAGTTGATCGGCATGGCCAAGGCAAACGAGTCGTCCCTGGCCATCTTCAAGCCCGCGAAGGTGAGCGGGTTCATTTGGGAAGACGAAGCCCGCGAGTGGGACGCGGCGAAGGTCAAGGCCATGCGAGACCTTCACAGCCAACTCGACATCTTCGACGAGGCAAGCTGGCGCAAGACGTTCGAAGTAATCCCGAAGCTCCCGTACAGCTTCTCGTACCGCTTCTCGGACTCCGCCGGCAGGAAGAGCGAACTCCAGGTGCTCGACTGGGAGGTTGGCGCGCTCTACTGGAACTGCCTTCGTTCGTGCAACGGCGATGAAGCGCAGGCCTTGAAGAAGGTTCGTGCGAAGTACCTCGACGAGTTCCTCAAGACGGATCTGCACTTCTTCCTCGGCACTACTCAGGAGTGGCACACCCGCGCGCCGAATCCGTGGGTGATCGTCGGTGTGTTCCCGATCCCGCACGAGTCGCAACTTGGACTGGAGTTGCCATGAGCGCGATCTTGGATGGCGCTCCCGCGCCCAACCTGCCGGATCGGTCTACCGCGTGAGCGACAGCTTCACGAACGGGTAACCATCGATGTCGGGATCGAAGGAGAGCAGAAGGTAGGCATTCGTGGCCTGAACAACGCCGCTGAAGACGTGCGCCCCGAGCCACTGCGCAACGTCTTCCCGCCTCAAGAAGACCTCGTCGGTGTAGAGGACGACGAAGTACTCGGCGTAAGGGCCACCTTGCAGGGTCTTCGCGTCTTTTTCTCTGAGGAGGCGATCCACCGCGGCGACCAGAGTGGGGGCATCCCAGTAGCGATGGAGGACCTGGTCGGGTCTGCCTTTGCGCTGGGCGGCCAAGCTCATGGCGACGGCCTTCTCGTCGACGAGTTCGGCAAGTTCGATCGCGGCGAGTTGGCCACTCGCCCGTTCGCCGACGACGTCCGGCGGATCAGGGAACTGCGTGCGCAAAGCGCTGAACTCGAGTGACGGCCCGCCAACAGAGGCGACGAGCGCCTTGGCGACAGCGAGCTCCTCAACCGCCTTGTCCCTCCGAGTCCACTTCCAAAACGCTGCGTAGGGGCGGATGTCCTTCTGAACTGCGGAGAGCCGCCTGCGGAGTGCCGCGGCGGTCCCACTCCAGCCGTAGTAGTCCGCAATGGACCGGAACGCCCGGTCGATGAAGCGCTGGTCTGCCCGACACTCGGGGAGGCGACCCTCGGCATACTCGGTAACGAACTTCGACAGCTTCCTGATCCGACGGCCGTGACTCACGAGTGCTTCTCCTTCTGGTCGGCGAGAGGCGTAAGCCCGGTTCGCTTGCGGCGGTGGCGGGAGACCGCAGACCCGCCCAGACGCTAAGGCGATCACAATACAGGGTCCGCGCCTGCCTGCGGTGGCGGTTGCCTGGTGCCGGGAGATGGGCGTAGCCTATCCATCGTAATCGTCACTGGCCGCCGCAGAAGTTGCGCTCCAATCCATCGAGGGTGCGCTCGTGCGAACTGACGCTGGCATCATCTTGTACGTGGTTGCGAAGGATGCCGTCCAAGCGGCATCGGGCCCATCCCGAGGGCCGCGAGTGGGCCGAGGGCTGAACAAGCACGAGATCGAAGTCGAAGTGTCCAGGCACATGGAACTGCCCAAGGACTTTCGCAAAGTCTGCCTCGATCCCGTCTGCGATGCTCTGCGGTACGAGCAGTACATGAAGCTGAAAGGGAAGCGCTACATCCTCGATCCTGACGCCACTCGCAACAACTTGATTCTGGACAAGAAGCGGGCTCAACTTGTCTACGCGCTCTACGACTGGGTGACGCTTCACCCGTCTGGATTCCAGTTCACGCTCGACGATGCGACCGCAGCTTGTTCAGCAAAGATAACAGGCTTCACGAAGGAAGAAGTCTCTGCAGCCATCACAGCCTTGGCGGAAAACCCGGCAGCGAAGTACTTCGGGCCACTAGGGGCGGACGGGCTGCTGGAGCTCAATGGGAACACGATCAACGAGGAGCGCCCGTACCTCGACTGCGTCATCAGGTTCGACTTCAAGACGCCAATGACGGCGCCGGCCTCGTCGAAGCACGCGGGAACGCGCAGCCCCGCGAGCAAGAAGCGTTCGAAGAAGCGCTGAGAGGGCCACCATGAAGACAGGGCTCGAACGTCAGCGCTGGTTGCAACTTCTCGCGGAGCTCTACGAGCAGACCGGACATCCGCGCGGCGAGTTGAAGATCTGCACTAGTTGCGCCGAGGCCCCATGCGAAGTCGGGCCCGAGCAGGTCACTCTGCTTCCGTTTGAAGACGAGTTCATTCAGTCGCGGCTGGCGGCAGAAGGCCGATCCGTCTCACTTGCTGAGGTGCAGGCGATCGCGGGGTGCGAGCACTGTCCTTTCTTCGTGTCTCGACGGTGTTCTATCCATCCGCACCGCCCGATCGATTGTCGCACCTACCCGCTCGTGCCCACCTTTGCGGCCAAGCAGGAGTTCGAGTTTACGGTCTCCGGCGTTTGCCCGTTGCGGGCGGGTGTGGACCGTCCTTTCATCCAGTTGATGATGGACGTCTGGAAGAAGCTGCTCCCTCTTCTGTCCGCACAATGGAAGGGGGGCTACGCCGCCCGCCAACCCAGCGACAAGCTCGAGAAGCTGGTGAATCTGCCCTGAATCTCGAGCGGATTTCCACGCGATATCCCTCGGATGACTGCCGGAGCGGCTTCGGCCGCGGCTCAGATGACCCGATGACCTCGTGTGGAATCAGCGTGCTGATACGCAGGATGTCTGCGCCGTATCACGTTGAGCCACAACAAGATAGCGCTTGACCTAGCGCCCGGCGCGTGCGAGGATTATCCCAGTTGAGCGCGGTGGAGGCCGCCCATCGCGACGAAGACCCTGGAGCCCGCGAGCTCCGGGAGCTGGGGAGCGCGAGAGCCGTGAGCCCACCGAGTCCTGAGTGCGGCTCCTACATCGCGGCAGGCGACGTCGCTCATGGCCTCGGCCCCCTGGCGGTGACGGTGATCACCAACGCGGGGGGGTGCCATGGGACAGTCCGGCGCCGACCGGGATCTGGGCGATGAGGCGCGCTTCTTCTTGAATGGCGACCGCATCGTCGTGCGCAACTCGCAAGACCAGAAGGTCGCGGAGGCCTTCCGGGGCGGCAGGATGGAGATTCGCCGCCAGGGCAACCGCTGCATCATCAACCTCGAGGCGCTCCTGAGGGCGCTGAGGCGACTGGGAGACTCGAGCAACAACTAGGTAGTCGCTGCTGCTGTCTGCTTGGACTTCATGTAGTAGAGGCGCGCGCCTTCACAGGCCCCAGCCCTTTCGCCAGTACGGCGGGAGGGCGTTTTCATTCTTCGCTCCTCGCCGAGTTGTCGGAGGCCGGCCCTGAGTTGATCGAGGCCGCACGAAGGGAGCGAGACCATGAAGTCGATGGAAACGCGCGAGGCTTGGCTGCTCGAAGCGTGCGAGCACCTCCGCCCGCTCCTGCGCGACGCCGGAGTCGAGTGCCCGCCCGTCTCCGTCTCAATCGGCTTCCCGAAGGGCGGCCGCGGCCGTTCACGTTCGATCGGCGAGTGCTGGCCGGAGCAGGCTGCAGCTGACGGGCGCCCCGCAGTCTTTGTCTCGCCGGTGCTGGTAGACGCCGAGCGAATCCTCGACGTGCTCCTGCACGAACTCGTGCATGCCGCGGTCGGCACCGCCTGCGGACATCGCGGCAAGTTCGTCACCGTTGCGCGCGCGTGCGGGCTGATCGGGCCGCCGACCGCAACGATGGCGGGGCCGGAGTTGAAGCGGCGTTTATACGCGATCTCCCAGGCGCTCGGCCCACTGCCTCACGCGGCGCTCTCGGTTGTAGAGCGCCCCAGGCAGACCACCCGCCTCCGGCTCTGGGAGTGCGACTGCAACGTGAAGGTCCGCGTGGCGTCCGACCAGTTCGACGCCACGTGCAATCGGTGTGGCTCGCAGTTCATGCGGAAGGGTTAGGGCCACGGTCACCGCTCCAGGGCTTCCTGGGGCATCAGATCAAAGGAGGAGACAGCGATGAGGGACACCCGTGAGCAGCCCGGCGCCAGCAACGATGACGGTGCGCGCGAGGTCGAAGTGACGCCGGACGGTGTCGTTCGCGACGTGCAGCCGGCCGAGACGACCAACCCGGCGGCGATGCCGGTGAAGCCCACCAAGCTTTCGCCGCACACGTTCGGCCAGATCTAGCTGAGGAGGGCAGGTGGGGTGGTCGTGCGACAGAGGGTCTACTAGACCAGCGGTTCCTTCGCGCAGTGGCGGCGAATGCCCGCTGGCACGAAAGCTCCCCGACTGACGACCACCTCTACCTCCCGCAACGACGCCCGAACTCGCAAGGAGATGACCAGAGAAGAGGAGGGAGGGACGCGAGATGTGGTTTTCCAACCAGAGAGGCGCCGTCCGCCTGAGTGCGGAACTGCAGGCCATGCGAGCGCATTTCCCGGGCTTTCGGCTTTTCAAACTCCCCGGCGGTCGATTGGCCTGGCGCGGCTGGCTGCGTGTTCGCGGCGGCAGGTTCTACCACGTGTCGGCCGAGTTGCCCGCCCGCTACCCGTACGAAGCGCCGTCGCTCCACGTTTTGACGCCCGCGCTCGTCGGCGGCTGCCCGCATCGCTACACCGACGGCTCGCTGTGCGTGTACCTCAACCGCTGGAATCCGGAGCGGGACACGGTCGTGCAGACGATCGCGAATGCGACGGACTGGTTGCGCCACTATCAGACGTGGCGGCGAACCGGGGAGTGGTCCCGATGATCGCCCGATTCGTGACGGCCCAGCGCGGGTTCCAACAGATGAAGTCGAGCATCCTCGCCTTTCCGAGCGTCGAGACGGGCGGGTTGCTTCCCGGTCGCGTGGTCGGCGACGCGCTCGTGGCGCCCTACACGATTGCCGGCGGCCCTAAGGCGGTGAGGGCGCGTGCGCGCTTCAGCCCGGACATCGAGTGGCAGCAGATGTTGCTCGATCACGCGTACGAGAACTTCGGTTGCACGTTCGTCGGCGCGTGGCATCGGCACCCCGGCCACTTCGACTCGCCCAGCGCGGTGGACCACGCGACCGCGCGCCACATGGTCACTGACACGGACTGGGACCTCGTGCAGGCCGTGTTCCCGATCGCCATCGTGCGCGACGGTGTGGTTCGCGTGCGTGCCTATCTGATGCACCGAGACGCGCCCGACTTCCGGGAGATTCCGTTCGAGATCGTGCCGGACGACGACCCGCTCATCCTCCAGGTCCTCGGTGGGCCCGCCGCGATGGCGAAGGAGGAATGACATGGCCACTCAGCCCCGCTTGGCTGTGATTCCGGAGGTGCTGACCGCTGCTGCCGCGACGGGGAGGCGGGAGCCTCTCTACGGGATCTACCGCCCGGAGGAGTCGCTCGTTCAAGTGCTGTCGCGCTTCAGGCAGCGCATGCCGGCGTTCCGTCGCGTGGGCTGGTCGAGCCCGGCCGCGCGCGCTGTCGGCCCGCGGTTCGTGGTCCAGCTCGAAGCGGTCGAAGTTGCGATCGAGCTCGAGAAGGACTTGCCGGCGCCGGAACGTTTGACCGTGCTCGGCAGGGCCGGGGACCTCGACGATCGACGCCGCGGTTTGGTGCCCGAGCAGGGGCTGGGCAGCGTCACCATCGCCCTGGTCGGTTGCGGGTCCCTGGGATCGAATGCCGCCGTGCTGCTCGCCCAGACCGGCGTCGGGCACCTGCGGTGCATGGATCGCGACTACCTCGACACCGCAAACCTGGCCCGGCATGCCTGCGGTCTCGCCGACCTCGGTCGCGAGAAGTCGGTGGCCATCGCGGAGCACGTCTCGCTGTTCGGCTGCGACGCCCTCGGCGTCACTTTGGATGTCGAGAAGCTCGACGACCATCAGCTCGATCTCCTGTTGAAGCCCGCCGATGTTGTCGTCGCGACGACCGACTCGCCGGTCGTGCAGTTCCTGGTGAATGAATCCGTCATTCGCGCCGGCAAGGTCGGCATCTTCGCAGGCGCGTACGAACTCGCGCGCGCCGGCGAGGTGCTGGTGGTGAGATCGGGCGAGGGTCCGTGTCTGTACTGCGCGACCGGCTTCCGCGCTGCCATCTCCCAGCCGGCGGGGCCACACGAGCGTAAGAAGGCCTATCAGCGCGCGGACATGAACAGGCTCACGGCCGAGCCGGGCCTGGGGCTGGACATCGCCTACATGGCATCCGTCGTGGTTGCGTACGTGCTGGGCGTCCTCGATCCGACCGGGTGTCGCGCGGAGTTGCTCGCACACGGTGGCTTCACCCTCCTGCACGGCCCGAGCGTGCCGCGGGCGGAGTACGCAGACCTCTTCCGTCGACCCATGGACGTCGTGCATGCCCGCGTCGTGCGGGACACGCCTTGCTCGGTGTGCGGTTACCACTCGCCTGGGGAGGTGCTGCCGTGACGGTCGGCCCCGATCTCACCGATGACAACGGCCGGCTGCGGCCCGAGGTCGCCCGCGCCATCCAGAACGTGCCCGACGGCCCGCTGCCGCTCACTCCCGAAGTCGCGTGGCCCGAGGCAGTCGGTGCGCCCGCACCTGGCGCACCGGCTGCGGCTCAACCGGTCGCGGTCCCGCCGGCGCCGGCCGACATCCGTGCGCCGATTCCCCGGCGTCCAGTGGCTCCGAGGTTCGTGCCACCTGTACCCAACAGGCCGCCGGTCCCGCCTCTGGAGATCCGAATCCCCGTACCCCGAGTGTTCACCGCGCCGGTGCCGTTCGGAATGGTTCTGATCTGTGCCGGGATTGCGATAGTCCTCGCGCTCAACGCCGGGGCACGCTTTGGCAATCGGCTCGGGGATCGCCCCTCGGTTCTTGAGAACACCACGGCACTGCCGAGGCAGGACACGACCCCGAGCACGACGTCCGGCGAGTCCACGCCAAGTGGAGTGATCAGCGGGATCAATGTGAACCTCCGCTCGGGTCCGGGGCTGGGCTACGCCGTCGTGACCAAGCTGATGGATGGCCAGCCGGTAGAGATTCGCGAACAGCGAGACGGATGGGTCTCGACCGCCACGAACTCGGGAGCCACGGGGTGGGTCTTCGGTGCCTACGTCAGTGGCGCGGCGAGCACGACTCAGGTACCGGCTGTCGTTCGCCGCCTCATGGTCGGCGGTGCTGGCGGCTCACGCGTCGTTCTGCGACCTGGTGATCGTGTGCTCCATGAGCGCAGCGATGACGGACGCAGCGTCGCCCTTCTGGCCGACGGACGTCGGATCGCGGTCGAAGCAGGAGGGCTCGCTGATGTTCGCTGACCTTCTCCGGATCACGCCCGGCTTCCTGCGCTCGCACGCGGCGTTGCTGTTGTTCGTCTTGAGCGTCGGTGTCCAAGGGGCTGCCTTGCGAGTTGCGCTGCAACGCACGCGCCCGATCGCGGCCACGCCGGTCGATGACTGTGACCTCGTGGTTCGCGATGCTGCGCAGGAACCCGAGGTCGAGAAGCCCGGGGGCCTGCCCGAACTTGCGGAGCCCATCGACGGCGTCAACGTGCCGACGTCCCCAGATCGTCTTCCCGGTGCTGCTCGTGCCTACCGCGGCGGCGTTCATGAAGGAGTCGACTTCCGGTGCCTGCGCGGAACGCCTGTCCACGCAGCTGAGGATGCGACCGTACTCACGATCGAGAACGAACCCTTGCTGCCTGAGCCACAGCGCAACGCCCTGCTCCGTGAGTGCCGCGAGCTGGGAGACACACCGCCCGAGGTCTTGAGGGCGCTGCACGGGCGCCGCATCACCCTCAACCTGGGTGTCCGCGACGGCCATCTCTACACGGCGAGCTACTCCCATCTCGATTCCGTTCGCGCCGATCTCAAGCCCGGCATGCGAGTGCGCGAGGGCGAGGTCATCGGGACGAGCGGAACTTCGGGGACGAGCCACGCCTACCGACCTGACGGATGGGGTGAAGTCCATTTCGAGTTGCGCAGGGACGGGCAGCCGCTGGGGCTCGGCCTCACGCCCGTCGAGGCTCGCGAGCTGTACCGCGACGCCTTCGGAGAGGAGCGGTAATGGACCGCCTGTTCCGCTCGGCCCAGCAACTCGCCGGGTTACTGCTCGTCTGCGCGGTTGTGTTCGGTGCGGCCCGAGCTTCAGTACTGAGTGACCACGCTTGGATACCGGTGCTGCTCGCCTTGGGCGTCACCAGCTACCTGAGCTTCAGGGCTTGGCGCTTCGTCAGGAAGTTCCTGCCGAGGCGGAACACCCGTGTCGTCAGGGCTCCGCAGTTGCCCGCGAGGGCCCACTGGATGACCCCACGCACCATTCAGCGGAGGGAAAGGCCTTGATGCACGGGAGTCGGGCGCTTCGGGCAGTGCCGAGATCGCGGCAGAGCCACGGTTTACGAACCGGCACCCTGTATGGGCCCGAGATACAGGCCCCGTACGGGGTTGAGATACAGGGTAACGAGGACATCAACACCACTTCGAAGAGGCACTCGTCATGAATGGCTGGCTGGTTGGACTCGGCGCGTTGGGGTTGGGCGGTTACGCCCTCTCGCGAATGCACGCGCGCCACGGGCAGGCCCAGGAAGAGCGAGCGCTGGCCCGCCGGCGGCTCGACGCTCGTCGGCGACGTGAGTGCGATGCTGTGCTGCGCAACTTCAACAGCACGCGCGGGTATCTCGCCGGCTACGTAGCCAAGGGCTCGGACATCCGCGGCTGGATCGATGGCGGAATCTCCCCGGCCGACCTGAGGGCCGAACTGGATGCCCGGGCAGAGTCCATCTCCGGGCCGCTGCTCGGCTACCTCGACCGCGACGGGGAGGAGATCCCGGTTCGGTTGCCGGACTCGCTTCGGGCCCGTCACCAGTACCAAGTGGGTCGGACGGGAACCGGGAAAACCACGGCACTCCGCCGGATGATCCTGCAAGACCTCGAGGCGGGGCATGGGCTCGCCGTCGTGGCGCCCGAGGCGGAGATGATCTCGGACGAGCTGTTGCCGTTCATCCCGAGGTCGCGGTGGGACGACGTCGTGGTCGTCGATCCCGGGGACCTGAACTTCCCAGTGTCGTTCAATCCGCTCCACCTGGACGAAGGTGAGGACCTCGACCTCAAGAGCGCCGAGCTGATGGCGATCTTTCAGCGGCTGGCGGAAGACACGGCGACTGCTGCGCCGCGCATGGAGATGATTCTGCGGCAGGCGCTCTACGCCCTGCTGCCGATCCCGAACACGACCCTGCTGGACATCGAGCGACTGCTCGATCGGCAGGACGACGGCTTCCGCCGGTGGATCATCGAGCAGACTCGGGACGAGGACACGCGGCACTTCTGGCGCGACGTCTACTCGGTCTACCCCAAGGACGCGCACCTCTCGCTCGTCAACCGGCTGGGGCGCTTCCTGCGTCCGCGGACCGTTCGCAACCTGCTCTGCCAGCCGGGCCCGAGCTTCAACGTTCGTCGTGCGATGGACGAGAAGAAGGTGCTGTTGTTCAAGCTGTCGGACGGCTTGCTGGGCGAGGAGAACGCCCAACTGCTCGGGCAGCTTGTGGTGGCCAAGCTGCAGATCGCAGCACTGAGTCGCGCGAACATCCCGCAGCACCAGCGCCGGTTGTTCATGGTCTACGTCGACGAGTTCCAGCGCTTCGCGAACGTGGCCGCGACGTCGTACGAGGTGATGCTGTCGCGCGCTCGCAAGTACGGTCTCGGGCTCGTGCTCGCTCACCAGCAGACCGGCCAGATCGGCGAGAACCTGATGCGCGAGATCCTCGGCAACGTCGGCACGGTTGTCGCATTTCAGGTCGGAGCCAGCGACGCACGCCGTCTCTCGCGTGAACTCGTCGGCGAAGTCGACGGGCACCTCGTGCCGGTGGACGCGGAACAGCTCGTGAGCCTGCGCACCGGCGAGGCCGTGTGCCGGATCGGCCGGAGCGTCTTCCGGCTCAGGACGCTTCCACCGCCCGCGGGCGGTCACGCGAAAGTGCGCGAGGAGGTCATTCGCCGCTCTCGCGCCCGCTACGCGCGTCCCGCCGTCACTGCCGAGCGCGCGCCGCGCACGAACGACCTGAATGGCCTGAACCCGGGAGAGGCACTGTGACCCGCCCTGGCCCGATTGTCACGGAGCGCGACGGCTCCATTCTCCGCTCGCTTGCGGAGTATCGGCTGCTCACCAGCGAGCAGATCGAGCGGCTGCACTTCCAGTCAGCCCAGACGGCGCTTCGCCGCCTCCGTCGCCTCGAGCAGGCCGGGCTGGTCGTTCGCAGGCGGAGCGACGACGTGCCGACACAGATCATCTCGCTCTCGCCGCTGGGAGCGGCCACGTTGACCGCGAACGCTGCCCCGGGTGTGGGCGCCGTGGTCGCGCGACGTAGGCCTGTGGCTCTGCCTGGCGCCTACTTCCTGCGGCACCAGCTCGAGGTCAACGACTTCCGAATCGCCGTCGCTCTCTCGGTCGGCCAGCGTCCGGATGTCGAGCTGTTGAGCGTCATCGCCGACACCGATCGCACGGCCGCAGCGGTGGCCGCGCAGCCCCGTACCCTGCTCGCCGAGACGGTGGCGTTCGGCGGCGAGCAGGCGGAGCGCATCTCGCACACGCCGGACCTCGCCTTCGCTGTGAAGCGTGGCGAGCGGCAGGCGCTCTTCCTCGTCGAGATCGATCGCGGGACTGAGGTCGTCGGGGACCCCAAGCGTGGCGTTGGACTCTTCGTGCGCTTCTACCTTCGCGCCCTTGTGAGCGGGTCCTTCGACGGTCTCCGAGCGCGGCTGGGCCTTCCGGAAGGGCTCCGTGGCTTCCGGGTGCTCGTGGTAACGACCTCTACTGCTCGCGTGCAGGCGATCCGAGACCGATGGGGCTCCATGCCCATGGAACACGAGATGGCGAAGCGATTCATCTGGTTGACGACGCGAGAGGCTCTCCACAGCACCAGCCTGCTCGACCACGATTGGGCATCTCTCGATCCGCGTGACGAAGCGCGCTACGTCTTGGCACCGAGGCGAGAGGAGGACCGGTCATGAGTCGGCCGATCCGGGCGGATCTCATCCTGGAACGAGATTCGCTGCTGCTGGAGGGAGCTGCCGACCTTGGCGCCGAACTCCTCGACGCGATCGAGGTGGAACTCGAGCGCTGCGGTCTCGACGGCTCGTCCCGGTGGACGCGCGGACTCGCGAGCCTGGACCCGCGACGCCGGCGGGATGTCCGCGAGTTTCTCATCGTCACCCACCGTTGGGTTCCGGACCTGTCGTACTGGGTCGGGTGCCGCGCTGCCGGCATCCACCTCGAGGTGCTCACTCTGACGGTGCTGTCACCGTCTTGGTTCAAGCGACGCGTCTCGTCGCTGGCCTTCGCCGGTGAGTGGTGGCGCCTGTCGATGCCCCACGGACTCGCGCAGGAAGAGGCGGTCCGGATCTGGCTGACCATGCTTCACGAAATCGTGGGCGGATCGGCCAAGGCCTTGTTGCGGCAACTCGCGGGAGGGGGCGCGACGATCGTGCCCGTCAACCGGGACCCGCTGGGAGAGTGGACATGAGTCCGACCTTCACCGTGACTGTCAGGCGCTGGGACGTCTTTCGCTACCACAACATCGTCGCCAACTCGGCGGCGGAGGCCGAGGAGAAGGCGCTCGACCTGGAGGCGATCGACGACGGCAACGACTCGATCCACATGGACGGCGGCGTCGACAGCGCCACCGCAGAACTCGAAGAGGATTGAAATGAATGGCCGGGAGCGTTGGCTCACTAACCGTAACCAACATGCCTATGTCTCGACGAATCTTGGGCGCGCTCCTCTGGCTTGCGCTGCTTCCACTCGTGGGTGCCTTCCGAACGGTCTGGCACTCGCTCATCGTGCTGGCTCGCTTCCGGCCGAAGACCGTACTGGTCCTCGTGGGACTGGCAGTGGCCTTGAGCACGCCGAACCCCGTCAGCGCTCAGCTGGACGAGGCCGGGATCTGGCCCCCAGGGCACGTGATTCTCGGACCCGCCACGCTGGTGCTCGGTGTCTTCGTGCTCTACCACGGCCTGCGCTCACGCTGGCTTCGTCGGCTCGGCAGGGGTGTGCTTCGCGGTGGCGAATAGCTCGGCAGCTCGTAGGCGCTCGCGGTGCGAGCCGACGTGGAGCCATGTGGTGGTGCGTACCGGACCGCCGTGCCTGCAGGCTGATCCTGCGGCTCAAGCGGGTCGGCGCTTCCCGGCCTGTATCGTGAAGGTCACCGAAGTCGCACACGAGGAAACAACGCGATGAACCGCAAGTACTCCGTCTACATCGTGCGCTGGGAGGAATGCCGCGTGCGGAATATCGAGGCGAGTTCCGAGGAGGAGGCTCAGAACCTCGGACGCGAGCGGCTCGCTGAGGGAGCCGAGTACGAAGTGATCGAAACCGGCATCGACCACGTCGACGCTGATCTCGAGGAGAGGTGATCGGGAGAGGGACTACGATGACGCCTGATCGCAGCGCATTACTCACCGCCGTGCTCGCCGATCCCGGCCGCGTGCATCAGCTCGGGGTCGAGGATGCCGCCGTGTTGCTGGCTCAGGTCGCTGCAATCCAGGCGACCCTGGCGGCCCGTGTGGCGTCGATCGCCCAGCCGGGCCCGGTCAGGCGGCAGGAGGAAGACCGGCTGATCTCAGTCGAGGACGCCGCCGGACGACTCGGCGTCACGCCGCGCTGGCTCTACCGGCACGCACCCCGGTTGCCGTTCGCGCGCAGGCTCTCACGCAAGGCCTTGCGGTTCTCGGAGCTGGGATTGAAGCGGTGGCAGGCCGCGCAAGGGCCCCAGAAAGGTGCAGCGTGAGGCAGCACTAGAACCGCCAGCCCTCACGCCGCATCAGCCCCAACAGGTTGATGCATGGAATGCCGAGGTCCCGGCAGACATCCGGAATGAAGTGCGTCCGCCGTGGATTGCGCTTCTCCGATGCCGGGGTCTCCTGCGTGACCACGATCCCGTCGCTCAGCTGGGCCAACGCGATCACGTACGCGTCCGCCTCCTCGAACTCGGCTTTGGGATCGAGCAGGCCGGGGAACTGACCCTGGATGGCCTGAGCGGGTGCCAGCAGGTCCCCGGTGCGCACGAAGATCCCGGCGTGCGAGTCGGTCCACTGCTTGAGCCCGGACGTACCGACCTTGTCGAGTTCCTCTCGAACCAGCGCAGGGGCCACCAGACGGCCGGCTCCGACCAGAGCATCCATGTTCGACGCCAAACCCACGAAGACATCGGTGGGGAAGTGGCGAGCCTGCCAGTCCATCAGCGAGCTGGAATCCACCGAGTAGATCGCGGCCACGACTAGCCTACTCGCCAGCGCCGGCGCCCGGAGCGCCCTCGCGCAGGTGATCGCCCAGTTTCTCGAAATGCTCGAACTTCAGATCGAGATAACGAGCCGCGTCGACGGACGTGATGCGGTTGGCGGCCAGAGCGTCGAGCACAAGCGTGGCAAACGGCCGCCCCGCTCGGTTCACCGCCTTCTCGACGGGGGTGGCGAACCCGCCCCGGCGCGGTTGGAGCGTGGCCACGAAAGCGTCCCACTCGCGGCGCCATGCGTTGTACTTGGGCCAGGTCAGGAACCCCGATTCCCGAAGTCGTGTGGCCATCGCAAGCGGCGTGACTCGGAAGCGCCTCGCCAGCGTCCGCATCTCCGTCAGACTCCACGAGCGATCGGCAACTCGGGACGACTGAGCGTCCCGAAGGGCCTGCTCCGGGATCAGGACGTGGCTCGCCACGCTCTCGGCGAAGCGTTCCACCACGGCCCAAGCCTCGTTCGAACGCTGCTCTCGGATGGCCGGGACTTCCTCGTTGCCGGCGGCAAGCATGACGTGCACCAGCTCATGGAAGAGCGTGAATGCTCGTGCCTCGGGCATCTCCTTGCTGTTGATCGCGACAACGGGGAGGGGGTCGCGCAGGATGGCGAGGCCGCGAGCCTCGTCGAGGGCGACGCTCGGGAACAGAAACACGAAGACGCCCATGTCCTCGACGGAAGTACGCCAGCCTGCCCAAGCACGCCACTCGTTCGGCCATGCAAGCTGGGTGTTGACGTCGATCCTCGCGGCCCGCCTGAGGCGAGAAGCCACTTCGGCCGCGGGTTCGCTCAGGCGAGCTCGAAGAGGGAAGGGTTCGACCTTCTCGCCGAGTTCCTCCATGAGGTTCAGCGCGTTCTCCCTGCGCGCGAGCATCTGGCGAAGCGCAATGCGCAACTCGGGAGACTCTTGCCCGGGTGTGACTCCTGGGAGGCGTCGGTACTCGGCGCCGAGGGGCACCAGCTGAGGTGGGCGGGACTGGAAGAAGATTCCGAGCGGACGCCTCAGGAACTTCGCAAGTTCCTCGAGCTGGCGTTCGGTTGGCTGCCGCTCGCCATTCTCCCACGCCCGGACGCGCTCCTCCTTCACGTGGAGTCGGGTGGCGACCCGTTCAGGCGCGTAGCCGCTCTCCTCGCGGGCCCACCGGAGGACTTCAGGATTCACAGGGATCGAAGGGGCGGGAGACATGGTCTGGATAGACTAGTCCTTCGCGCCCTCGCCTGTCAGCCAGCCTGACGCGGTTGTGAGGCGAGGGCGTTGACAGAGCCGTCGGCTCCCGTCTAGCCTCACATGCTCATGCGTTCCATCCTCCTCCACCTGACCCACCTCTACTTGGTCCTCGCGGTGCTGGCCGGCGTACCGGCCGGTGCCAGCACCGCCGTGCTGTGCGTCGCGCAGAATGGGCACGTGGCGATTGAGGCAGGGGCGGGCCGGTGCGGAGCGTGCGCACCCACGTCGAGCGGTGATACCGAGAACACTGGCATCTGCACGATGCCTGACGGGTGCGGTGACTGCGTCGACCTCCCAATGGGCAAGCAGATTCTCGGCTCCGCTCACCATGTCGTGCCCAGCACGATCGCGTCTCTCACGCCGCTGGCACTCAGCGCCGTCAGCATCCACTACGCTGACCATTTCGGTGCATCGCCCCGGCTCTTCGTTGGGCAAGTCGAATCCTCGCGTCCGACATTCCCGCCCTCCCGGACGACCATCCTCCGCAACTGAGCTCCTCCGCCGTTCGACCGCGGGACCACCTGGTCCTTGCGGCCGTTTCCATTTCGGCCGAGTTCCCTACTTGCTCTCCGGAGGAGCCCTCCCTTGATTCAGCAATCCGATATCGCCAATTGGTCTCACCGTCCCTGGACTAGCCTCGTGTGCATCAGCGTCTGCGCGTGGCTGGTCTGCCTGCCGAGCCGAGCACGATCGGAGGCGCTGACTCTCGACTCGTGCGTGGTTCGGACTCTGGCCAACAATCCTGCGCTTCGTGCCGCCGATCACGACATCAATGCGGCTCGTGCGCGAGTCGGGCAGGCGGGAGCATTCGAAGCCCCGAGCCTGTCCTACGAGGCGGGAAAGCTCGGCACTCCGGTCAGTCGCGATGAGCATGAAACTTCTGTTCGTTTGTCTCAGGAGCTGGGCGCACCTGGCGCCAGAGGTCGCGCCAAGACTGTCGCTCGCACCGAACTGGCCATCGCCGAAGCAACACGAGCATCCGTCGCCCTCAAGCTGAGAGGCGATGCGACTCGCGCCTACCGCCGCCTTCAGGCGGATGCGCTCAGCCTCCACAGACTGGAGAGCCTGCGCCGGACGGCTCTCGATTTCGAGCAGATGGTGAGCGCTCGCCTTCGAACGGGAGGCGCACGGTACCTGGACGTCCTTCGAGCTCGCTCGGAGAGGGCCCGGATCGAGAATGATGCGCTGGAGGGCCTCCGCGCGCTTCGGGAGGATCGCCGCGCGCTCAACGCCCTCATGGCACGCGGACCAGAGGAACCGCTCGAGCCGGCGGATTCGTTGGTCTACGTCCCGCTCGCCGACAGCCTTCAGTCGCTGCTGACAACGGCCATGGCGGATCGTCCCCGCCTGCGAGCCGCACAGTTGGAGGTCGAACGCGGCGGCTCGCAGGTCTGGCTTGCTCGCAGTGGCCGGATGCCCTCGACCTCGGTCAGCGCGGGACTCGACCGCGTACCCGGATCCGACAGTCCGGGGATCGGGGGCGAGATCTCGTTCACGCTGCCATTCGCACCATGGACAGACCGACGGTCGCGCATCGCTGAAGCTCACGCGTCGTCGAGTAGCGCGAGTGCTCGACTGGAAGCCTCCCGACGCGAGGTGGATCTCGCCGTGAGAAACGCCTTCGAGGCCGCACGTTCCGCCGAGCAACAGGTGCAACAGTTCGACCGCGTCCTACTCGCTGATGCCGCTGACGCGATTCGAACCGCCACACAGAACTACCAGGCCGGCCAGATCGATGGGCTCGAACTCTTCGAGACCCTGCGGACCTTCCGCTCGATCGAGCTCGAATACATCCGGGCGCTGCTCAATTACGAGCTTGCCCTGACCGACCTCTCGGTCGCGGAGTGATGACCCTTATGCGATCCCTCAGCCGATTCCCGCAGTATCTGCCGCCTCTTCTGGCCCTTTCACTGCTCATTGCCGGGTGCGGCTCGGAGAAGAGCACGCCGGAGGCTGAAAGCGCGGCCGCCGATTCTCTCATCCACCTGCCCGCGGCCAGCCTGGTGAGCGGCGAGGTTCAGGTCGAGGCACTGCGCGCGCAGCCTCTCGCGGACACGGTAATCGTGAACGGGCAGATCCAGCCGAAACCACTCAATCTCGCGCATGTCTCGACGCGGGTATCTGGCACCATCCAAGGCGTCCGGGCCGTGATCGGCGATCACGTCTCGAAGGGGCAGATCCTCGCAACGCTCTACAGCCCGGAGTTCTCCGCGGCCGAGGGTGACTACCTGCTTGCCCACGAACGCGCTGAGTCCGTGTCAGGTGATGCCAGCGAGTTCATGAAGGTCGCGCAGTCCGCTCGCCAGCGCCTCGAACTGCTGGGCGCCGGAGCGGAGGACCTCAATCGCCTCGACCGGACCCATGAGGCGATTCCCTACCTGCCGCTTCGCAGTCCCATCTCTGGCGTCGTGACCGAAGTCGAAGCCGGCATCGGTCGGCAGGTGCCCGGTGGGACCGACCTGTTCGGCATCGTGAACCTGCGTGAGGTCTGGGCGGTCGTCGATGCCTATGAGCGCGACCTCGGCCGTCTGCACGTCGGGCAGCCGGCAGTCCTCAGCACGACGGCATTCCCCAGCCTCGGCTTCCGCGGGCGCGTGGTGAGTCTGGAGGGTACGATCAAGGAGACGACTCGCACGCTCGACGTGCGCCTGGAGGTGGGAAACCCCGGCCTCAAACTTCGCCCAGGCATGTTCGTCTCGGCACGCATTGCCACGGGTGCGACGCGCAACGCGCTCGTGATCGACGAAGCTGCGATCCAGTCCCAGGGCGATTCGAAGGTGGTGTACGTCGCGCTGACGGACTCGACGTTCGTGGTCCGGCCGGTGGAGGTGCGCTCCCTGGGCGGCAACCGCGCCGAGATCCTGACGGGCGTTCGCGCCGGCGAGCGGGTCGCCACCCGCGGCGGTTTCCTGCTCAAGTCGCAGGCGTCCAAGAGCCAGCTGGGCGAGGAGTAATCACATGGACCGCCTCGTCACCTTCGCATTGCGACAGCGCTTGCTCGTCATCCTCGTTTGCCTCGCGCTGATCGGTTTCGGCGTTCACGCGGTCAACGAGCTACCGATCGACGCCTTCCCCGACGTCACGAACGTCCAGGTGCAGATCCTCGCCGAAGCTCCCGGCATGGCCCCAGTCGAGGTGGAGCAGCTCGTGACGTACCCCGTCGAAGTGAGCATGAGCGGGCTCCCGGGTCTTGCCGAGACCCGATCGCTCTCGAAGCTCGGCCTCTCACTCACGACCGTGGTGTTCAAGGACAACGTCGACATCTACTTCGCCCGACAGCTCGTGTTCGAGCGTCTCCAACAGGCGCGCGAGAAGCTGCCGCCCGGGGTGGACGTCGAACTGGGTCCCATCTCGACGGGACTGGGGGAGATCTACCAGTACACGCTCGAGAGCCCCAAGCGCGACGCCATGGAGCTGCGCACACTCCAGGACTGGGTGGTGCGCCCGATCCTCCGCGGTGTCGCGGGCGTGACCGACGTCAACAGTTTCGGCGGGCTGGTGAAGCAGTACCAGGTCCTCGTGCGGCCCGAACAGCTGACCAGCTATCGCTTGACGCTCCGCGAGGTGCTCGAGGCATTGGCCGAGAACAACGCGAACGCCAGCGGTGGCTACATCGAGCACAGCGGTGAGCAGTACGTGGTGCGTGGACTCGGTCTCGCCAAATCCAGGGAGGACCTGGGCCGCGTCGTCGTCGCGCACCGCGGGACCACACCGATCTTCGTGCGCGACATCGCGGATGTGACCACCGGGGCGGAGCCCCGCCAGGGCTTCGTCACTCGCGACGGCAAGGGCGAGGCGGTGGCCGGGATCGTGCTCATGCTCAAGGGTGCGAGTGGCCGGGACGTGGTGGCGGCGGTCAAGGCCAAGCTCGCGACGGTCCAGAAAGCGCTGCCCCGCGATGTGCGTGTCGTGCCCTTCTACGACCGTACCGAACTCGTGGATCGGGCGATGCACACGGTGAGTGAAGCCCTTCTCGAGGGCGGGGTGCTGGTGCTCCTCGTGCTCATGCTGTTCCTCGGGAATATTCGCAGCGCACTGATCGTGACCCTCGTGCTGCCGCTCTCCGCGCTCGTGGCGTTCATCATGCTCAATGCGTTCGGGTACTCGGCCAATCTCATGTCGCTGGGCGGTCTCGCCATCGGCATCGGCATGATCGTTGACGGTGCCGTCGTGATGACCGAGAACATCTTCCGCCATCTAGCCGAGGATCATGGCAAGCGCAACATCGTCGAGGTTGTGCGCGAGAGTGCTCTGGAAGTCGCACGGCCGATCGTCTTCGGCATTTCGATCATCACGGTGGTGTTCCTGCCGCTCTTCACGCTCGAAGGCTTCGAGGGCAAGATGTTTGCCCCGCTCGCGTTCACCATCGCGGCGGCGCTCGCGGGCTCACTGGTGCTGTCCCTGACTTTGGTGCCCGTGCTCAGCACCTTCATCCTCAAGGGAAAGCTGTCCGAGAAGGACACCTGGCTCGTGGCGCGCGCCAAGGCGCTCTACCTCCCTGCCCTGGCGTGGTGCCTGAAACGCTGGCAGGTCCCGGTGGCGCTCGCGCTGGCCGGGCTCGTGGTGAGTGGCGTCCTGTTCACCCGACTGGGCAGGGAGTTTCTGCCGCCGCTCGACGAGGGCGCGATCGGAATGCAGACCTTCCGCCTGCCGAGCGTCTCGCTGACCACCTCGCGGCAGATGGAGCTTGAGGTGGAACGGGTGCTGCGCTCATTCCCCGAGATCACCACGGTCGTCTCCAAGACGGGGCGCGCGGACATTGCGTCCGACCCGATGGGACTCGAGGTCAGTGACGTGATCGCCAATCTGCGCCCGCGCTCGGAATGGAAGACCGCCAGGACGCGTGAGGAGCTCGTGGAGAAGATCCGCACGCGGCTCGAGAGCATTCCGGGCATGTCTTACAGCTTTTCGCAGCCTATCCAGCTGCGCGTGGACGAGCTTGTTTCGGGGGTCAAGGCCCAAATCGCGATCAAGATCGTCGGCGACGATCTCGCGGTACTGCGGGAGCAGGGCGAGGCCGTCGAACGGGTCATTCGGCAGGTGCGTGGCGCAGCCGACGTGAATCTCGAACGCACCGCGGGCACGGCCTACCTCGACGTCGACATCGACCGGGAGCGCATCGCTCGCTACGGAATCAATGTGGCCGACATTCAGGCCATCATCGAGACGGCGATCGGTGGCAGCGAGGCCACCGTGCTTCGCGAAGGCCAGCGCGGCTTCGCCGTGGTCGTGAAGTTCCCCGAGGCCGTGCGCTCCGATCCGGCGCAATTCGAGAACCTGATGGTGACGGCCGAGGATGGCCAACGGGTACCACTGAGCCAGCTCGCTCACATCCGGGTGGAGGAGGGGCCGGCACAGGTCAGCCGCGAGAGCGGCCAGCGGAGAATCGTGCTCGAGTGCAACGTCACCGGGCGGGATATGGGCTCGTTCGTGGTCGATGCCCAGCGCGCCGTGGCGGGCGAGGTCTCGCTGCCGCCCGGATACTTCATCACCTGGGGCGGTCAGTTCGAGAACCAGCAGCGCGCCATGGCGAGACTCTCCATCGTCGTGCCACTGGTCGTGCTGCTGATCTTTCTGCTGCTCTTCACGAGCTTCAGCTCCCTGCGCAATGCCGTCCTGATCGTGCTCAACATCCCGTTCGCCCTGATCGGCGGCGTCATCGGGTTGTTCATCTCGGGGCAGAACTTGAGCGTCGCAGCTTCGGTCGGGTTCATCGCGCTCTTCGGCGTGGCGGTATTGAATGGCGTCGTGATGGTGTCTTACTTCAACCAGCTCCGGCGGGAGGGAGCCACGCTCGAAGACGCCGTTCTGCGCGGGGGCGAGTTGCGACTGCGGCCGGTCCTGATGACCGCTCTTGTCGGCGCTCTGGGGCTGATTCCGCTCTTGATCGCGTCCGGGCCCGGCTCGGAGATCCAGCGCCCGCTTGCTTCCGTAGTCGTCGGCGGCCTCGTCACGTCCACGCTGCTGACCCTATTCCTGCTGCCCATCCTCTACCGCTGGCTCGAACGGCGGGAAGTCGAGTTCTAAAGGAGTCGCCGATGAAGCGAATCGAGGCGTACATTCAGCCCTTCATGCTCACCCGGGTGATGCATGAGCTTCGGGAAGTGCACGTCCATGGGCTCACGGTATCGGACGTGCGAGGATTCGGGCGCGAGAAGGACGAGAGCTACCCCCACGATGCGTCCGACTATGCGGTTGATTTCACTCCGAAGGTGAAGCTTGAGATCCTCTGCCGGGATTCGGACGCCGATGGCCTTGTGGAGGCCCTGGTCCGCGGGGCCCACACTGGCCGGCGGGGCGACGGGAAGGTATTCATGACCAGCGTCGAGTCCGTGGTCAGCATCCGCAGCCGGGAATCGGGCGACGAGGCCATTTGAGCTTGAACTTCCTGAGGCACATGACTCCATGAGTAGTAATAGCTCGGGCACTTTGCGAGTCAAAGTTCACGGCCTCGATTGTGCCGAGGAGGTGGCGGCGCTTCGCCGCGAGGTGGGGCCGGCCGTGGGGGGGGAAGAGCGCCTGTCGTTTGACCTCATGGGCGGCATCATGACCGTGGCACCGGCTCCGCCTGCCGCCGTCGTACTGGCCGCCGTGGCGCGAACCGGGATGCGTGCTGAGCTGGTGGTCGAAGCAAGCCACACGAGCGGGCTACAGATGCACGATGACCGCCGCGAGCGGAACCTGTTCACGCTGCTGAGTGGGTTATTCGCGGCCGCGGGCTTCGCGACGCACGCGGTGCTCGCAGGCGGTGTGCTCCAGGCCTTTGGGCGGGAGGGGCTCGGGCACGATCACGCGGTGCCCGTCGCCTCCATGGCGCTCTATCTGATCGGAATCGCTGCCGGCCTGCGATTCGTCATCCGCAAGGCGTGGATCTCCGCCGTCCGGCTGCGTCCCGACATGAACCTGCTGATGACGGTCGCCATCATCGGCGCGATCGCGCTGGGCGAGTGGTTCGAGGCCTCGAGCGTCGCTTTCCTATTCGCCCTGTCGTTGGCGCTCGAAGCCTGGAGCATCGGCTGGGCGCGACGTGCCGTCGCGGCCCTGCTTGACCTTAGTCCATCCACGGCACGGGTGAAGATGCCCTCGGGTGATCAAACCGTGCCGGTCGAATCCGTTCCAGTGGGTTCGATCTTCCTGCTTCGCCCCGGCGATCGCGTTCCTCTTGATGGCGTCGTCGTGGCCGGTTCCAGTGCGATCAACCAAGCCCCGATCACGGGTGAGAGCGTACCGGTGCTCAAGGAGCCCGGCGCCGACGTGTTCGCCGGTACCGTCAATGGCGACGGCGCACTGGATGTCCGCACCACGCGCGCGGCAGGCGATACGACGCTTGCCAAGATCATCCGCCTCGTGCGTGATGCCCAGTCCAAGCGAGGGGCGGCTGAGCAATGGGTCGACCGGTTCGCCCGCCGGTACACGCCGACGGTCATGGTGCTGGCGCTCGTGTTCGCGCTGGTCCCGCCACTGCTGTCGTTGGGAAGCTGGAGCATGTGGTTCTACCGCTCGCTCGTCCTGCTGGTGATCGCCTGCCCGTGTGCGCTCGTGATCTCGACCCCCGTGAGCATCGTCGCGGCGCTCGCCTCTGCGGCACGGGCTGGCGTGCTCGTGAAGGGCGGGCTGTTCCTGGAGATCCCGGCACGCCTGAAGGCGATCGCGTTCGACAAGACTGGGACCGTGACCGAGGGGCGACTTGAGGTCACCTCTGTGGAGCCCCTGAACGGTCACACGGAGCGGGAGTTGATCGAGCGCGCCGTGGCCCTCGAATCGAGCTCGTCTCATCCGCTTGCCCGGGCTGTCATGGCACATGCGGCCAGGCTGGGTGTCGCTGCGTCTGCCGCAGCCGACGTCACCCTGGTTCCTGGCAAGGGCGCGACGGGCCGTATCGATGGGCGCGAGTTCTGGGTCGGATCGCACCGCTACCTGGAGGAACGCGGCCAGGAGGCGCCCGAGGTCCACGCGATGATAGAACGACTGTCAGGGATTGGCAGCTCGGTCGTCGTCGTCGGCAACGAGCGTCACGTGTGCGGAGTGATCGCGCTCTCCGATCGGCCGCGAGCCGAAGCCCAGGGTGTGCTGGACAGCCTTCGCCAGCTCGGGATCGAGCGGCTGGTGCTGCTCACCGGCGACAACCGAGGCACCGCCGAGGCCGTGAGCCGTGCGTTCCGATTCGACGAAGTGCGCTCCGAGCTCCTGCCCGAGGACAAGGTGTCGGCCATCCGCGAACTGGTCGAGCAATACGGTTCGGTCGCCATGATCGGAGACGGCGTCAACGACGCGCCGGCGATGGCGACGGCAAGTCTCGGGATCGCGATGGGCGCAGCCGGCAGCGATGCTGCCATCGAAACCGCCGACGTTGCCCTGATGTCGGACGACCTTTCGAAGCTGCCCTGGCTCGTCACCCACTCGCGGCGCACCGTGGCGATCATGCGAGAGAACATCACGTTCTCGCTGCTGGTGAAGGTGGTCTTCGTCGTTCTCACCTTTGCGGGTCGGGCCACACTCTGGAGCGCGATCACGGCGGACATGGGAGCGTCCTTGCTCGTGATCCTCAACGCTCTGCGGCTGCTCCGTGCCGGCCCCATGTCTTCTTCGGCGCCGAAGCCCCACTCCCAAGGGACATCTACCTCGCCCTGATTCCGAGGAGCGGTTGCGCGCGAAACATAATCATGTAACTATGCGTCAATGAGCCGATCGAAGCCATCAGCCCTGCGCCCCCTCCCGAGTGGGGAGGCCATCGCCCTCGAAGCCAAGTTGTTTAGGGGGCTGGCCGATCCATCTCGTCTGGCGATTCTGAAGGTCCTACAGGCGGGCGAGAGTTCCGTGTCGGACATCGTCGAGAGCACGGGGCTTTCTCAGCCCAACGTCTCCGGGCACCTCGCGTGCCTGCGCGATTGCGGTCTGGTCACGAATCGGCAAGAGGGGCGATCCGTCTACTACTCCCTCGCCGACGAAGGCCTGCACGACGTGTTCTCGGCCGCCGAAGGAATCCTCGCCCGCGTTGCGGAGCGAATCTACGGCTGCACGAGGTACCTCTCGTGAGCCTTTCCGCCACGCCCGCGGGGCCGATGCGGCGCGCGTCAGCGCTCTCCCCGCTGCAACTCATAGTCGCGGTGACCGGCTTGCTCGCGGTGGGTGCGGTGCTGGCGTGGCAGGCGCTCGCAGTGCACGGGGTTCCCGATCCCTCGGTCTCCGGCTTGAGCCGCTCGGCGGTTGTACTGAGCAGCGGGATCCTGGTCTTCCGGGAAGGGCTCGAAGCGATTCTGGTTCTCGCGGCGGTGACCGCGGGGCTGGCCCGCTACAAACCGGATTTCTGGCGACCTGTGCTGCTCGGTGTCGGCGTCGCCCTTCTTGCGACCGTGGCCACGTGGTTCGTCGCGGTTGCGCTCATCTCGTCCGTGAATGCCTCCGAACTGCAGATCCAGGCGGCCACCGGGCTCATTGCGATCGTAGTCCTGCTCGTGGTGATGAACTGGTTCTTCCACAAGCTGTACTGGACCGGCTGGATCTGTCACCACTGCCAGCGCCGAAACCAGCTCTTCAAGGAGCCGAACGCAACAGCTTCCAGCGTGACGATGGGACTCGCCTTCCTTGGATTCACAGCGATCTATCGCGAGGGGTTCGAGGTCGTGCTCTTCCTGCAGGACCTCCGACTGAAGGCTGGTACTGGCAGCGTGCTTGGCGGAGTTGGGATCGGCCTCGTGCTGACTGGCATCGTCGCGGTGTTAACCTTTCTCGCTCACCGGCGGCTGCCTTATCGGCGCATGCTGATCTTCACGGGAGTCCTTCTCGCGGGCGTGCTAATCGTCATGGTCGGCGAAAGCGCGCAGGAACTTCAGCAGGCCGGCTGGCTCCCAACTCACCAGGCTGCGCTTCCGATCCCGGCCTGGTTGGGTGTGTGGTTCGCGACCTTCCCGACGTTTGAGGGCCTGAGCTCACAGGCTCTTGCCGTGGCGATCGTACTCGGGTCCTACGCCTGGGTTCGGCGGCAGGTGCCAAAGGGGCCGAGCGGCGAAGGCTCAACCGCCGGCTGTGAAGTGAACTCGCTGGATCAGTGACAATCGCCCGCTGCAACCTGCACCAGCTGCGAGCCAGCGCGGGGCAGAACCTCGTGTATCCAACCATGACCACGCCCCGAGGTGAACGACCGACTCCGACCTGTCAGGATGGAAGGGAGTGGCGACGTGTCAAACTTGGAGCATTGGGAAGCGGTCTATGGTCAGCAAGCGGCCGATCGCGTGAGCTGGTACCGCCCACATCTCGAACGGTCCATTGCCTTCGTGGAAGGCGCTCGTCTGGCAAAGGATGCCGCGATCATCGACGTTGGCGGAGGCACATCGACACTCGTGGACGATCTGCTGGATCACGGCTATGCAGACGTGACCGTGCTCGACATCTCGCCAAAGGCCATTTCCGGTGCGCGGCAACGCCTGGGTTCCCGGGCTGAGGCTGTAACCTGGTTCGTCGCCGACATCACGCACGGCAAGCTTCCCGAGCATCGATTCGATTTCTGGCACGATCGCGCCGTGTTTCACTTCTTGCGTGATCCTGAGGCGCGCCGCCGCTACGTGTTGGCCGTGCGCCACAGCTTGAAGCCGGGGGGCCATATCGTCGTGGCGACCTTCGGCCCTCAGGGACCGGAGAAATGCAGCGGCCTCGAGGTCATGCGGTACAGCGCGGACGAACTTCATGGCGAGTTCGGTTCCCCGTTCGAGAAGGTCGCGAGTTGCGAGGAAGTCCACCTGACTCCGTGGGGCACCGAGCAGGAGTTCGTGTACTGCTACTGCAGGATGGTGGGCTGACACCTCACTGTCCGAGTGGGACGGGTGCACACCTCCGAGCGATTGCTTTGAAAACCCTTCTTCATCTGATTGAACGGTTCGCCGCCAGCACCGCTGTTTCGGGAGGGCGAAACCTCCCCTAGATGGGATGGGACGACTCCCATCGCTCGCATTCACTTCGCGTTCGGCCGGTTCATCCGCGCAGGATGTGGGTGGCATGAATCTAGCGTATCACGAGCCCGGAGTGGAGTGCCTTCAGCACTTCTCCGAGGCATGCACCCAACGGCGCGCGCCTCCCGGAGACGCATGCGCGACCACCCGCATGCACTCCGAGATCCCGCGCGGAGGTGAACCGAATGAAGCTGGCGACCGCCTTTTCGTGCCTCCTGCTGCTCGTTGCCGGCTTGTCCCTTCTACAAGTCCGGATTTCCCAAGCCGTGCCCGCTCTTGCGCGTCGCGAATCGGCCAAATGCCAGATGTGCCACTTCCGTCTGCCCGAGCTCAATGAGGACGGGCACTCCTACATCCGCCGCGGCCTTCGGGAGGAGCGCCCCGGTGTGGAGCCAATGTCTGGGATGGCCATGGGCTCGAGTCACGGGGCGAAGTCGCCGCCGGTCGCCTCGACCGCCCGCCCGCTGGGAGAAGCCCTGCCACTGGAGTGGCAGCACTACATGACCGTCATGGGGCATCACACCTACGAGGCGCGAAATCACGAGAAGGCGCATTTCACTCGGGGATGATCGATGGCTGGATCGGAGGACCGCTCGATCAGCACTGGTCCGGACTGGCGAACTTCGCGTTCGACATTGAGGGACGCGGCGTCGCGGTGGAACAGGCGTATGCCCAGTTCAATACATCCTGGAGCCCGCATTTCGCGTCCGTACGCTTTGGCCAGCTCGTTCCGTTCGCGATCTTGTTCAACGGCGCCGGCGCAGCAATGCCGCTTTCGGCGCCCGTGGTCCTCGAGATGCCTTCGCGAGCGAGCAGCCCGTGGGCACCTGCGGCGCTCTTGCGAGGGGTTGAAGTCGGCGCCGTGAACCTGCCGCGCTGGAACGCGTATGGCGTCTCGTACGAAGCCGCGCGACAGCGCATTGAAGCGGCGCTCAAAGCAGAAGGCTTCGGCGTACTGACGGAGATCGACGTCCGGGCTACGCTCAGGGCTAAGTTGAAAGTGGACTTTCCCAACTACGTGATCCTGGGGGCGTGCAATCCGACTCTGGCTCACCAGACGCTGAGCACGGATCCGGGAGTTGGGCTCCTGCTCCCCTGCAATGTCGTGGTCAGGCAGGACGATGAGGGTAGCGCGGTCGTCTTGATCCTCGATCCGGAGGCCATGCTCAAGGTCGCGCCGCACTCCGCTGGGCTCGAAGGTCCGATGCACGAGGCGCGCGAACGACTGCAGCGGGCGCTCGGCAAGGCATGAGGCGAATGGCTTTCGGGCTCACGCCTGAGGGGCTCCATAGGACGCATGCAGACTACCCGGGCCGCGTCAGGCCCTTGTGACTTCATGCACCATCCCTACGGAACGGGCATCGGATACCGATAACAGCCTTGACTGTCGGTCGTTGGAGAGACAATGCTGTCGGAAGTCGAATCTCCATGGAGGCACCGGTCGGATGAAGATCTTGCTCGGGCTGCGCGTGATGCTGACTCTGTTCGCCGCGGTGTTGATGCCGCTCGAACTGGGTCATTGCGCGTTCATGCCCCTGCAGGCAGCGGCCGTCGCCGCTGTGGCCGACCATCACGATGACGGCGACCACGACTGCTGCCCCGAGTCCGAATCGTCGCACCAGCCGACGTCCCCCTCGGATGCCTGCTGCTGCGGCAACATTCATCTCCCGGTCGCCACCTCACCTGCCTCGGTTTCCATTGACGCCCCCGCGTCGGCCCCGGCGTCATTCGCCGTGGTGGCGATGAGTGCGGCGACCGCCAACGCTCAAAGCGTCTTCGTCCGGCTTGAACCGGATGCCCGATCGGCCTCTCCGCCCGATCCCTCGACTGCGCCGCAGTCGCCTCGCAGCCCTCCTTACTCCGCCTAGCATCCCGTTCTGGTCCTGACGTAGGACAAGGCGCGCCATCCTCTTGGTGCGCGGGAATGCGAGTCAGGTGCCTCGGTGCCCTGACGGAAAGGCGGAAATGGAATGTCTTCACGGCTGACGCATCGCCTTACGGCGATCGCGTGCACTGCACTCCTCGCGGCCGGGCTACCCGGTCGCTCTACGGCGCAATCTGGCCCGGTGAAGGTCGTGCCGGCGCCCCGCGCAGGAGCAGCGAACTGGTCGCCCGCGGATTCACTGACGCTTCCTGCCGCGCTCGGCATCGCGCTCACGACTCATCCTGATCTCCGCGTTGCTGGAGCGGATCTGGCCGTCGCCCACGCCGATTCGGCGTTCGCGAGGGTCCCTGCGTTCAACCCGCAGCTGGAGTTCCAGGCCGCCCGCGGCGGTCAATCGCTGGGATCGGGCTCCGAGGGGACCCTGGATCTCGGCGTCAGCCAGGAGCTGGAGTTGTGGGGCAGGCGAGCCGCCCGCCAATCGGTGGCCACTTCACGCTCCCTGACCAGCGCCGCCGAGTGGCGCGCCAAGGCGCAGGACATCGAATCGGATGTCCGCGCTCGATTCGAGCATGCCCTCTTCCTTCAGGACCGCGTTGCGCTCGCGGACGAGTTGGCCGCCCTCGACCGTCGCGTTGTACTTGCCACGCAGGCGCGCGTGCGCGATGGCTCGATCACGCCCGTCACGGGGCGCCTGACAGAGCTCGACCTGCTCCGGCTGGAGGCGCAGGGCCGGCGCGTACGCAGCGACCTCCGACAGGCGCTCGTCGCCCTTGGACTCGCGATCGGACAGGCTCTCCCCGACTCAACCCGACTGAGTGGTGCTGAAGCGGCAGACTCTCTGCAGGCACCGGAAGACTCCGTGGTCGCCAGGGCCCTGCGGGTGCGTAGCACCGGAGAGGTCCTGCGCCACAGGATCGCCGAGCGGCAGGCCGAGCTCGTGCTGGCCGAACGCGAGGCGCGACCGAACCTGACGCTGGGGCTCGGGTTGACGAGGGACCGTCGCTCCTTCTCTCACGGTGACTTCAGCGGCGATCCGACGATCGTGGGAGGCATCGCCGGCGCCACCTCCACGGACAACCTTTGGACCGCCCGCATCAGCGCTCCGCTGCCCCTGTGGCAGAAGAACCAGGCCGCTCGTGCCCGGGCCTCCGCGGAGATCGGTCGCAGCGAGGCGGAGTACGACCGCTATCAGTTACGGACGCAGTTGGAGGTGCTGGGTGCCGTGCGGCGATTCGAGGATGCCGCAGCGCTCTACCGTCTCTACCTCGAGCGATCGACGCGCGTGCGGCAGGACCTCGTGCTCATTCACGAGGCCTACGCTGACGGACGCATTTCGCTCGATTCCTATCTCACGCAGAAGGGGCGACTCGTGGACACTCTGCTCGGGCAACTGGAGGCGGGCGATGCCTACTGGGACGCCCGTGGTCAACTGGAAGCAGCGGTCGGCCTCGACCTGGCTCACCTCAACGCGGGAGGTGCCCGATGAAGCGCCTCGCTTCGCTCTTGGCGCTCCTGCTGGTGGGGAACGGCTCGGCCATGGTTGCTACCGCCCACGAAGGGCATGACGCGGCGCCCGGTACGGGCACCGCCGCGATCTCGAGCCGGCACGTGCTCACGGCGTTGTCGGACCGCTACGAGGTCGTGCTCAAGAACGACCCGCTCACGCCCGGCCTCAAGACCCAGTTCGACCTCTACCTGAGCGATTTCAAGACCAACGCTCCCGTGGCGGGCGCCAAGGTGGGATTGATCCTGCGCTCGGAGGCTCGTGAGTTGTGGTCTGGGTCTGCCGCCCCAACTGCGCGGGCGGGCGTGTACTCGGTGCCCTTCCAAGCCCCGGCCGATACGGGTTCGTTCACAGTGCTCGTCACTGTCACCGATGCTGGGGGAGAAGAACGCTTCGCCCTGTCGGGGCTCGAGGTGAGCCGGGACAGGGCGGGAGCGGTTCACCCCTCGCAGGGCGGATTCAACTGGATGTGGTTGTTGGGTGTCGCGGTCGTGCTCCTTGTTGGCCTGGTTGTCCTGGCGCGCCGGCGCGCGCCGGCGGCAGTGGCATCGCTGATCTTGTGCCTCATTCTCGCGCCTTCCGTGCGTGCGCACGAGGGTCACGACGATGCGCCGACAGCGTCGGGCGCACCCGTCGGTCCCGGCGCGCAGGTCTATGTCGCCAAGGAGTCCCAGTTCCTGATGGGAATCCGCACCGAACCGCTGGCGCGTCAGTCGGTCCAGAGGCGTCTGAGCGTGCTCGGCCGCGTTGCTCCTCGCGGGGGTGGGGAGATCGAGATTGTTGCGCCGCAATCCGGGCGCATCTTCTTCGAAGGCGGGCAGGCTCCTGTCCTGGGCCAGAGCGTGACGAAAGGCGGCGCGGTCGGTCGGCTGCGGGTCGTCGACGATCTGACCCTACGTGCGCCTCTGACCGGCGTCCTGACCGGTGTGTTCGTCGTGAACGGCCAGCTCGTCGAGGCGGGGCAGAAGCTCATGACATTGCTCGATCCCTCGGTCGTGTGGGTGCACGCCGACGTCTATGAGGCCGACATCGCCAGCGTCCAAGGCTCTACCCGAGCCGTCATCACGTCGCAGAGCATGCCGGACCTGGCGCTGGCCGGACGGCGTGTTGCGTTGGGTGTCACGCAGGGCGAGGTGCCCGGCGCAATCGAAGCGTGGTTCGAAGTTGCCAACCCGGGGGGGCGCCTGCGAATCGGGGCGCTTGTAGACGTTGGCATCGAGCAAGGTGGTGCTCAGTCGGCGCTCGTGCTCCCCCGGAGTGCCGTGTTCGAGAAGGACGGGCGCAAGCTCGTGTTCGTTCACACCGCCCCAGAACGCTTCACCGCACGTGAAGTCACCCTGGGCACGAGCCTGGGTGCGCGTGTAGCGGTGACGGGCGATCTCGTTCCCGGCGACCGGGTGGTCGCCATGGGTGGTTACCCCTTGCTGACGGCTCCGGTCGTCAGTCTCGGTCACTGAGGGGCGCGCCCATGCTTGATCGCATCATTTTGTTCGCGCTGCGCAACCGTTTGTTCGTCATCGCCGCTGCCGTCCTGCTCCTGATCTACGGCGGCATGGTGATCGTCAAGCTGCCAGTGGACGTCTTCCCGGATCTCAACCGTCCGACCGTGACCGTGATGAGCGAGGCCCCGGGCCTCGCTCCCGAGGAAGTCGAGACGCTGGTCAGTCTGCCAATCGAGACCACGCTCAATGGCGCGCCGGGCGTGGAGCGAGTGCGCTCCACATCGGGCATCGGGCTATCGGTAGTGACCGTAGAGTTCGCCTGGGGCACCGACATCTACCGCGACCGCCAGCTGGTGGGCGAGAAGCTCCAGCTCGCCGCCGAGCACTTGCCCAAGGGAGTTGCACCGGCGATGGGGCCGGTGTCCTCGATCATGGGCGAGATCATGCTGCTGGGGCTGGAGAGCTCTGACGGCACGACGTCGCCGATGGAGATGCGAACGCTCGCAGACTGGGTCGTGCGCCAGCGGCTCCTGACCATCCCGGGTGTCTCGCAGGTCATCCCGATCGGTGGTGGAGTGAAGCAGTATCAGGTGCGCGTGAACCCACAGCGACTGGCGGCGCTGGGGCTGTCTCTCAAGGACGTCGAGCAGGCGGTGGGAGCGAGCAACGAGAACACGACCGGCGGCTACCTCGAGGCACAGTCGCAGGAGTACCTGATCCGCAACCTTGGCAGGCTGCGAAATCCGGACGAACTTCTCAACACGGTGGTCGCAACCCAAAACGGCGTGCCGGTTCTGCTCAAGGAAGTGGGCAGCGTCGGTGTCGGCACGCTGGTCAAACGCGGGGACGGCAGCGTGAACGGCAAGCCGGCCGTGATCCTTTCGATCCAGAAGCAGCCGGGAGCCAGCACGATCGAGTTGACGAAGAGCATCGAGGCCGCGCTCAAGGAGCTACGACCTTCGCTGCCCAAGGATGTGCAGATGCGGCCCCTGTTCAAGCAGGCCAACTTCATCGAAGCGGCGATTCGGAACGTTGAGCAAGCCCTCCGCGACGGCGCCATCCTCGTGCTCATCGTGTTGTTCCTTTTCCTGCTCAACTTCCGTACGACCGCGATCACGCTGACCGCCATCCCGCTGTCGTTCGTCACGGCCGCGGTCGTGTTCCACATCTTCAATATCTCGATCAACACGATGACGCTGGGCGGCCTGGCCATCGCCATCGGCGAGTTGGTGGACGACGCGATCGTCAACGTCGAGAACGTCTTCCGGCGATTGCGGGAGAACCGCCACGCCGCAGTGCCACGCCCTGCCCTCGAAGTGGTCTACAAGGCATCGTCCGAGGTGCGGAACTCGATCGTCTACGCAACCATCCTCGTGGTGCTCGTGTTCCTGCCGCTGTTCGCGCTGAGCGGTATCGAGGGTCGTCTGTTCGCTCCGCTGGGTGTCGCGTACATCGTGTCGATCCTCGCCTCGTTCGTGGTTTCGCTCACGGTTTCGCCGGCGTTGTGCCTGTACCTGCTCCCCCGGGCGAAGGTGATGGCCGACGAAAAAGACTCGTTCCTCGTCAGGCACCTGAAGCGCTGGGACACAAAGCTGCTGCAGTTCACGCTGCCCCACCCGGAGGTCGTCATCGGCGGGGCGATCGTGCTCGTCCTGGCCGCGGCCGCCCTGGTACCACTCATGGGTCGTGAGTTCCTGCCGCCCTTCAATGAGGGAACTGCAACGATCAACGTCATCGCCGCGCCGGGAACGTCCCTCACCGAGTCGAACCGCATCGGCACTATCGCCGAGCAGCAGTTGCTGAGCGTACCCGAGGTCATATCGACCGGGCGCCGTACCGGCCGCGCCGAGCTCGATGAGCACGCTGAGGGCGTGCACTACACCGAGATCGACGTGGATTTCCGCCACTCCAAGCGGAGTCGCGAGGAGGTGCTGGGCGACATCCGCAAGCGCCTGGGAGAGATCCCCGGCGTGTTCTCCAACATCGGCCAGCCCATCTCACACCGGCTCGACCACCTGCTTTCGGGCGTGAGGGCACAGATCGCGGTCAAGCTGTTCGGCAACGACCTCGACATGCTGCGCGCCAAGGCCGCCGAGATCCAGGCCGTCATGGGAACCGTACCCGGCGTGGTGGATCTTCAAACGGAGAAGCAGGTGCTGGTGCCGCAGGTGCGGATCGAGGGCGACCGGGTGGCACTGGCTCGTTATGGCCTGAACGTGGGCGATCTCAACGAGGCGCTGCAGACCGCGCTCGACGGCCGCGTCGTGTCCCAGGTCCTTGAGGGGCAGCGGACCTTCGACCTGATGGTGCGGTTCGACGATGCGTCCCGGGGCAGCCTCGAAGCCATTCGCAACGCCCTCATCGATACCCCGTCGGGCGCGAAGGTGCCGCTCTCCGCGATCGCGACAATCGAGGAATCGCGCGGGCCCAACGTCATCCAGCACGAGAACGTCCAGCGCCGCATCGTCGTCTCGGCCAACGTCAGCGGCCGGGACCTTGGCCGGGTCGTCGAGGAGATTCAGAAGAAGGTCGGCGCCCAGGTCGCGCTGCCGACCGGCTACTTCGTGACCTACGGCGGGCAGTTCGAGAGCCAGGAATCCGCGACGCGCCTGATCGGCATCCTGAGCTTGTTCTCGCTTGCCGCTATGTTCCTGGTGCTGTTCGCCCACTTCCGCTCGGTCCCGATCGTGCTGCAGATCCTGCTCAACATCCCGCTGGCGCTGATCGGAAGCGTCGTGGCCATCTTCCTGACCGGCGGCACCTTCTCGGTGGCTTCGCTAGTCGGGTTCATCACCCTGACCGGCATTGCCTCGCGGAACACGATCATGATGGTCTCGCACTACCTGCACCTGATGAAGGATGAAGGTGAACAGTTCGACATGAACATGGTGGTGCGAGGCTCACTTGAGCGGTTGGTCCCGGTGCTGATGACCGCGTTGACCGCGGGGCTCGCGCTGATTCCGCTCGTGCTTGCCAAGGGCGAGCCTGGCAAGGAGATCCTCTACCCGGTGGCCACGGTCATCCTCGGCGGTTTGATCAGCTCGACCCTGCTCGACACGATCGTGACACCGGCAGTGTTCTACCGGTTCGGAAAGAAGTCGGCGGAGAAGTACCTGGCTGGAGCCTCTGAAGAGTCTTAGCGCCGCGCTCGATTCGCGAGCGGGGGAAGTCGTGTCCCGAAACGAGGAGGTCGGAGTGAACGTGAACCTGCAGAGGTCTGGTGTGGTCGTTGCGGCGGCAATGGTGCTGGCGGCCGTCGCAGTGGCGGGCTGCTCGTCGAACAAGAGCCAGTCCGATGCGCCTGCAGTATCGTCTCAGCCTGCGTCTGGTGCCTCGGGCGGCGCCGCCGAACACGAAATGGCCGCCGACATGGTCATGCCGGCCGGCACAATCCCCGAGATCTGGGCTCAGATCGCCGGCGAGCAGACCAAGCTGGCGACCGTGATTCAGAATGGACAGCTCAAGGATGTCCACCACCTCGCCTTCGGCATCCGCGACCTCGTCGTGGCGCTGGCGGACAAGGCCAAGGCGTCGTCGCCGGCAAACGCTGGCAAGCTCAGCGGGATGGTCGAGCAAGTGAAGGCGTCCGCAACCAAACTCGACGAACTCGGAGACGCGGGCAACCTTAGCGGCACGCAGACTGAGTACGCGAAGCTCCAGACGGTGTTGGGCGCGATCAAGACCGCCACCGAAGGGAATTAGAGACGGGCCAGACCCCTCAAGTGCCGATGGCAAGCTCTTCATTCGAACGAACGTCGTCCAGGGCGGGAGCTTGTATCATGAGGTGAGGCGCTCCCCCTTCGGGGGTCTGGCACGCTAGATGCGATTGCAGCCAAGAGAGCGCGAACAGTGCCGAAACGGGGACCGTTCCGCAGGAGCCGAAGCCGCACGTAATGCGTTGACGCCGTGTCGGATGATGCGCGTGTGCAGCGCCTTCCTTGCAAGTGTTTGTCTGCCAGCTCTTGCACAAATCACGTCACTCTGGCAGATTCTTCTGAGTTGAAGGGCCGTGGGTCGGCCGCTCAGCGGTTAGGAGCAGCGTCATGAGAGCAAGTGCACTAACCAGGATGATCGCAGCGCTGGGCATCGCGCTTCTGCTCTCGAGCAGCGACATCTGCTTGCTGGTGACGTGCGCTCCTGCTCAAGCACGGCTAGCCACGCACGCGATGACCGATGTCGATTGTGGTGGAAGTCCCAGTTCCAAGAGTCACCACAATCACGGCGAGCCTAACAACTGCTCGCTTCCCTGCAACATGGTGGTCACGCTGACCTCCGGGCCCCAGCTCACGGCACCAGTGGCCCTGAGCCCGGTCGCACTACCCGCGGTGCTTGTCGCGCTGCTCAGCGTCAACGAGCCGGTCGGCAATCAGCTCATAAACGAGCCTGCCGGTCGAGAACATTCCCCGCCCAACTCCCCCCTCCTCGACGCCTCCGGCGTCCGCGCACCTCCCATCGCCTGAGGTCAGTCGAGCCGACTAGCTCGATGTGACCTCGTGCCCGGCATCGGGCGTCCTCCTGGACGCCCGATGCTTTCGGCGCAGCCCTGATTTCGTCGTGAGGTTTGGACAACTCCACGATTGGCAGGCTCAAGGCAACGAGGGGAGTGAACAACATGCGCCACTCGATCTGGATCGCCATCGCGGCAATCGCCCTTGCGGGTCGCTCACCCCATGCGAGCAGGTACGGCGCCAGCTACAGGAACGTGGCGGAGGACGGGTTCGTCCCATGCCGGGTCACCATCCCACACGGAGTCCCGGTGACGCCGGGGGGGACGCGCTGGACGGGCCACCCCCGCGCCAAGGAGTTCCAGGGATCAAGGGGATGGCCCCACGACGCTCGCAACCTGGACCACCTGGGAGGTGAGTCATGAATCACGACAACATGAGCGCCTACGGCCTCTGGCCGCTGGTGCTGATCAACACGGCGATCTTCGCAATCTTCGCCTTCAGCTTCACTCGGCCGCGCACGTCGCGCGACTGGCGCTCGTTTGGAGCGTTCACCGCCTTTCTCGTGGCGCTGTTCACCGAGATGTACGGCTTTCCACTCACGATCTACCTCCTCTCCGGCTGGCTGGGAAAGCGACTGCCTGGAGTCAATCTGTTCTCCCACGACGCTGGCCATCTGTGGGAGACACTGTTGGGGTGGAAGGGCGATGCACACTTCAATCCTCTGCACATCACCAGCAATCTGGTCATCTTCGCCGGTTTCATCCTGCTGAGCGCCGCGTGGAGCGTCCTCTACAAGGCGCAGAGAACAGGAACACTCGCGAGCGAGGGTCCGTACGCCCACGTCCGTCACCCTCAGTACGGGGGATTCATGCTGATTATGATTGGGTTCCTGCTCCAGTGGCCGACCCTGATCACCATCCTGATGTTCCCAGTGCTGATGACCATGTACGTCCGGCTCGCTCGACGCGAGGAGCAAGAGGCCTTGGCCACGTTCGGGGAGAGATATCGGAAGTATGCCGAGGCGACGCCCGGGTTCATCCCGAGGCGGCGATCCGGGGGCCGGGCCGTCTCCGCGGCAGGGGGTGCACACCATGAAGCTTGACGTTCGAGCCATTGCAATCGCCGCCGGCAGTGTCGCCGCGGCTGCCTTCATCATCTGCGGCCTGTTCTTCCGGCTAATGCCGGGTGCGGCCGGTGGGTCCTTCGACATCATGCTCCACGCGAACATGGGGCCGATGTGGCGCGCACCCGGATGGGGCGGCCTGCTCCTTGGGGTGATCGGGTGGTGGGTGCTCACCGCACTGTGTGTTGGCGCAACGGCCGCGTTGTACAACCGAACGGCTCGTGGGTGAAACGTCCGAGCCTGGAACCGGCATTTGGCCGGAGAAGGAGCGAAGTCATGAAACGAAACGGATTGGTCATCGGAGCGTTGGTCGCAGCGATGATCGCTGTGGCGGCCTACGCGCAGGACAAGCCGGCGGCTCCGTCACCGACGCCAACCATGCAGGGTCACATGGCGGCCGGCGCGATGGGTGGCATGGCAGGCGGCACGATGGGGAGCATGATGGCGGAGGACAAGGCCATGATGGCCGAGCGACAGCGAATGACCGACGTCATGGATGCGAATGATGCCACGCTCAATCGCCTTGTCGCGCAGATGAACGCGGCCGACGGCACTGAGAAAATCGATGCCATCGCGGCCGTCATCGCCGAGCTCGTCGCCCAGGAGAAGCGAGCGCGGCACCAGATGATGTCCATGGGGCCGGAGATGATGCAGCACATGATGGCTCACATGAAGTCAGGGACGATGTCCGGCATGGAGAAGTCCATGGCGATGTGCCCAATGATGCAGGGTGCCGGCGCCTCGAAGGCGGACGAACCCAAGGCGGATGGGTCGGACCACGCCAAGCACCACACCGGCACGCAGAAGTAGTTCCAGGAGGCCGCTCATGCCTTGTGCGCCCAATCCGGGAGGGGCGGGCGCACAAGGCTGGCGGAAGGGAGGAGGTGTCATGGACAACGCCGTCGCGCTGGTTCAGGCGTACCTGCACATCAACGGGTATCTGACGGTCGTCGAGTACCCGATAGTCGAAGCGATGCGCGGGGGAGATTTCCGCACGGCGACCGATATCGATGTTCTGGCCTTCCGATTTGCAGGTGCTGGTCGCTGTCTGCGCGCCGACCGGTGGCGGGCCGCGGGCCAGGATCGGTTCGAGCCCGATCCCGAACTTGGGGTGAGCTCCGACCAGGCGGACATGATCATCGGAGAAGTCAAGGAGGGACGCGCCGAGCTCAACAAGGGCACCCGGGATCCATTCGTGTTGCGTTCGGCGTTGGTGCGCTTCGGATGTTGCGCCGGTGAAGAAGTGGAAGAGGCCGTGAAGCGGTTGCTGTCACGGGGCAGTGCCGTCACTCCCGGCGGTCACGCCGTGAGGATGGTGGTCTTCGCCTCAACGAGAGGTACGCCGCGCGGTGCCGCGCGCGTCATCTCGCTGGCCCACGTCGTGCGCTATCTGGAAGCCTATGTGCACGAGCACTGGGATGTGCTGAAGCACGTGCAGATCAAGGACCCGGCATTCGGATTCCTAGCGACGCGCGAGAAGGCGGTACGCGGTGCGGGCGATGCGAATGCAGAGCCAAGACGCGACGCGCGGGCTGTGTCGCGTCGGCCTCAGGGTCGTGAGGAGAAACGGCCATGAACGGGTTTCTGATTGTCTTCGGCCTCGCGCTGGTCTTCTACCTCCTGCATCGGGCCCGCAGGCAGATCGGCAGCAGCGAATGGGAACACGAACAAGGGCCGCGCGAGCCGCGCGGTGGAGAGACAGGCATCCATTCCCGGCGAAGTGGCGCAGAGCGTCGCGCATCGAGTCCGATGAGCACCGGCGCGATGGTGTTGCTCGTCCTCCTGCTGGCGCTGCCGCTGATGGCCCTTCATGGTGTAGTCCCCGCAGACCTGCCTCTTCACGGAGTGCTCTTCTGGCCTGCGCTCCTGCTGCCGATCGCAATCCTGTCTTATTTGTGGACCGTCGGCGCCCTGCCGGGTTCGGCGCGCGTCGCCATGCTGCACGATGCGGAGCAGCAGGTGCTTCAGGACGAATGGCGCGAAGAACATCGGGTCGCCCTCGAGCCCCTGTCCCAGTGTGTCGCGCGCGAAATGGATGTCGAGGCAACTCACCTCGAGGGTCCGATCTTCTTCTTCGAAGGAAGGCTGCTGTCCGACCCGGAGCCGTCTTTCGAGCGGCTCACCAACTCCTTCGCCGAGTTGGGGCGCAGCGCCCGGCTGATGGAAGGGGAACGTGGACGGAGCATCGTTCTAGCCGTGCCGGGCGTAGTTCCTCGGGCCGCAAGAGAAAGGCCTGACTTGCGCGTCCCGCTACTTCTGCTTGTGGGCACGCTTGGAACGACAGTATGGGCGGGTGCCGCGCACCAAGGCGTCAATCTTTGGATTCAGCCCGGGCGCTTCCTGGTGGGTCTGCCTTATGCGCTCGCGCTGCTCGCAATTCTGCTGGTCCATGAGATGGGTCACTTCCTGGCGGCTCGGTACCACGGTGTCAACGTTACGCTGCCGTACTTCATTCCAGTCCCGATGGGGTTGGGCACCTTTGGGGCGTTCATCCAGATCAAGGGAGCGATCCCCGACCGACGGAAGCTGTTCGATATTGGTGTGGCGGGGCCACTTGCGGGACTCGCTCTGGCACTGCCCGCGCTCTTCTGGGGGCTCAAGGCGGCCCAAGTGGTGCCGTCGGGGCCCGGTGTGAGCCTCTCGAGCTCTGTGCTGCTCGCCTGGCTCTATGGACTGGCCAACGGCAGTCCGGTGCCACCGGATCACGTGATCCGCCTGAGCGCGATAGGCTTCGCCGGCTGGCTCGGCCTGCTCGTCACCGCGCTCAATCTCGTCCCGGTGGGACAGCTCGATGGCGGGCACGTCGCCTACGCGCTGTTCGGGCGCCAGCGTTCCGAGACGCTGGGCTGGGTGTCGTTCTTCCTGCTTCTGGCCCTGGGCGTGTTCTTCTGGTCGGGGTGGCTCAACTGGGCGCTTCTGATCTTCTTCCTCGGGGGGGCCAAGCATCAGCCGGCTCTGAACGAGCTGCCATCTCCGGGAAGAGGGCGCCAGCTTGTCGGCGCCGTCGCGTTCGCAGTGCTGTTCCTGATCATGGCCCCGGTGCCCCATCGATTCATGGCCGCGCTTGGAATCTCATGTCCCTACGTTTGAGGAAGGAAGGAGTACGTCATGGCAAAGGACCCGGTTTGTGGAATGACGGTGAACGCAAAGTCAGCGGCAGCGCAGCTCGAGCACGAGGGACAAACGTATTTCTTCTGCTCGGATGGATGCAAAAAGCGCTTCCAGGAGGATCCGGCGAAGTTCGTCGCCAAGTCCCAGTCCGACTGGGACCGCCCGTAGCCGCGCGACCAAGAGGAGGTCTGAGATGAAGTGCCCGAAGGAAGGTTGTGGGGGCGCCATGTGCCGCTTTCGCCCCAAGCATCTCGTGAGCGCGTGCCACCGCGCGGACACAGGAGTGCTGCTCGAGTTGAGCGAGCGGCAGTGGAAGCAGGTCGGCTTGATGTGCAGCACGTGCGGCTACATGGAGTTCTACGCCGAGGAGCCCACGGAAGCCCTGCGCGAACCGGGGGAGTTCTTCGACAGGACGGAGCCGTAGCCCGAGAAGGAGGCTGGCACTCACTGCTGCGAGGGTTCTTGCTCGCAACCCTGAATGTGGAGATGGACGCAAGTAACTCAGTGCGCCCAGAGAACTAATCACGGCGTCCCTGGTCTCTGGACGTGGCCACGACGCCAGAAGAGGAGTCGATCATGCATCGCGACCCAGTCTGTGGAAGGAAGATGAACCCGAATAAGGCACACGCCAAACTCATGCACGAGGGTGTTCTCTACTTGCTCTGCTGCCCACGCTGCCAGAGCGAGTTCGCGAGCGATCCGGCGAAGTACGCTGTGGGCGGCTCGCGGTCCGCCAATCGCAAGCATGACCATCCGTTGTCGAAGCAAGGGTAGGAGCGAGACTTCTTCGAGCGGGCGAGGGCCGCGTGTCTGCGGTGCCGACATCACCGGCGTCACGGCCACATCGGATGGCGAAGATCGCAGGCGCCGCTATTGCCGCCCTCCTCGCAGTGGCAGTCGCATTGGGAGAGGAACACGACGATGGACAGTAACGCGCTAACCAGCCTGATCTACTTCGTAGGATTCGGACTCTTCTTCTACTGGATGATGAGGAAGGGTGGATGCGGCATGCACGGCCACGGACACGGACACGGTGGGCATTCGCATGGACACGGGGGTGGCCAACCCGACGCACACACGGGTGCATTGCCATCTGAACCGATGAAGGATCCCGTGTGTGGGATGGCGGTAAACCCCGCCAGAGCGGCGGGCGTGCGCCACGTGGCGGGTCATACATTCTACCTGTGCTCGATGAGCTGTCTTTCGACCTTTGACGGTGATCCCGAAGCGTTCGCGCAGCGCGCCGGTTCGGCAGATGCCATGTCGGAGCACCGACAACACGCTCACCGAGGGTGCTGAAGGAGGCATCGTGATGCGGCTCGACTGGAAGGTGGTTGGGTCGGCCATGGCCGGCTTTCTCTTGATCAGCTACGTGCTCTGCGTCGTCTACGACCTACTGCTCGGCTCCCGGATGTATCGCGCGTGGGTCGATCTCCTGCCCGGGTTCCACTGGCTCTCCTTGAGCAGTTTCGTCCTGGGCCTGTTCGAGGCAGTTGGCTACGGGATCTTCTTTGGACTGGTGTTCGCCCCGCTCTACAACTTCTTCCTTGTCAAGGTGTGGAAGCACGAGGGCCGCCAGCAGGTGTCCGGTGCCCGCTCGGTAGTCGCAGTCAGGTCGACCAGCGGAAGAGGCAAGCCGTGATTCTCACGAGAGTGCGAGGAGGTCTACATGAATCACGCTCTCGGGCGTGCACAGCTCGACCCGATGACCCTCCTCTGGGAGGTCGAAGCGCGGTATCCGGTCCAGGCCGCCAGGCCCGGGCACATCCCGACGACCAAGGTCGAAGCCACCGGAGAGTGCTTCCCCATGGTGGTCGCGGACATGGAGCCCGAGTGCGGAGTCGTGCCCGTCGTCGGGCAGGCCGTCGGCCAGACGATGCGAAAGACGATGGCGCAGCCCGTGGGGCCAATGTCCTCGACGTCGCCGGCCCGCTCGGCGCGCCGAGCGATGTCGGGAAACCCGACAGCGTTGTCCTCGCGGGCGGTGGCCTGAGCGTCGCGCGGAGTTTCCTTCACCTTCGCCCTACAAGCACAGGCGCAACCACACGACCGCGATTGTCAGCCTCCGCTTTAGCTTGGAGCAATGTCGCCGCAACGACCGCGCCACGAGCACTACAGGAGCCGCGACACTATGACCGAACACATCGCGCATTCTGGAGCGTGGGGCCTCGCACTGATCATGATCGTTGTCGCTTCTTGGCTCGTCTACCGCTATCTGGCCCCCGGCACATGGCGGGAGTGGGCGGGCGCAGGGCTCGTTCAGGCGTTCATCATCGCGCTCTATGCGGAGATGTACGGCTTCCCGCTGACGATCTATCTTCTAGTGCGCGTCTTCGGGCTCGACCGCCACTATGTAAGCGCGAATCTCTGGTCTACGCTACTCGGTCTCGGTGAGGCTGGCATGATGATCTCCATGATTGCCGGATATGTCCTGCTTTTCATGGGCATCGGACTGTTTGCCGAAGGGTGGCGCGAAGTGTTCGCCGCACGGAAGGAAGGGCGTCTCGTTACCGCTCGCTTGTATGCATACGTGCGACATCCGCAGTACCTGGGACTCCTAATCGGGCTGTTCGGTGAGGGCATCGTTCACTGGCCAACGATCTTCTCCGTGGGCCTCTTCCCGATCATCGCGGCCGTCTACTTCTTCCTAGCGCGCAAGGAGGAGCGCGCGATGCTCGTGCAGTGCGGCGTCGCGTATCGCCAATACATGCGCAGCGTACCGATGTTTGTCCCGGGCTGGGGAAAGTGGCGAGGGCTAATCGAGGCGTCCGGCGGCAGTCGGGACAGGAAGGAGGGGGGAGCCATGACCGAGCGACACGTTCAAGTGCCTGATCACCGCGGCCCGTCCCGGGCCGGTGAGAATGATGGGGTTGTGCCGGCCCACGCTCCCCCGAGCTGCGTGCTCGACATGCGATCGCGCGAGGGCCTCAATACCCCGAGGGACGCGCATCCTCATAGTGGCCATGTTCACCCGACGAGCGAGGTATGGCAATGACATCAAAGCCGATGCTTGCGTATCACAATAGTGCTTTCCTCGACAGCGACGAGGGGCGGCCACTGCGGATTCTTGCGGAGTACCTGCAACCGTTGCAGGCCTTCCAAAGCGAACGCGTTCACGACACCATCGTGTTCTTCGGTTCGGCAAGGCTGCGTGAGGACGGGCCGCTCGGACGCTACTACGCCGAGGCGCGTGAGCTTGCACGCCTCCTCACCGAGTGGTCGTCGTCGCTGCCCTGCGACACGCGGCGCTTTGTCGTGTGTACGGGGGGCGGTGGCGGAATCATGGAGGCTGCAAACCGAGGCGCAGCCGACGCGGGCGGCAGATCCATTGGCTTGAACATCAGCCTCCCCCATGAGCAGCGCCCGAACGCGTACATCACCCCGGCGCTCGATTTCGAATTTCACTACTTCTTCACCCGCAAGCTCTGGTTCGCACACCTCGCCAGGGCAATGGTCGTGTTCCCCGGCGGGTTCGGAACGCTCGATGAGTTATGCGAGATCCTGACCCTGTCCCAGACCAAGAAGCTACCGCGACCGATTCCCATCCTTCTCTACGGTCCGAGCTATTGGGGGAAAGTGGTCAACTTCAAGGCGCTTGTCGAGCACGGGATGATCGGGCCGCAGGATCTCGATCTGTTCCGACATGTGGACACCCCCGGCGATGCGCTCGCCGCGCTGAAGGAAAGCGTCAGCGTGCAGATGGAGGGCGTGACACCTGCGTTCGCAAGCACGACCACTTCCTGCTGTCAGTCCGCGGCGGCGCGGTGATCCGGAAGCGTCGGTTCAAGGCGACCTTTGTGGCTCACGCGCTCGTCTTCATCGTGGGGGTGGCTGGAGGACTGTTTTCAGGGAGTGGTGTAGCGAGCGCAGAGACACAACAAACCCTGATGCCCCGCTTGGCCGGTCGTGAATACGTTCGGTCCGAGTTTGATGGCAATAATGCGCTCACGGGGCGTCAGGAGATCCAGATTGGCCCCCTGGAGGGCGAGGGTAACCGCAGAGGGTTCACCGCGCGCGTCAGTGTGTACGACCGGGGCGGAAGCCTTCACCAGCAGACCGCAGTGAGGGTGGTCTGCAATCTGAGAGACCCCGTCATGCTGATGGGCTTCGTCGACCTTCTGGCCGCGCGTGGTGGGGGCCAACTCGACATTGAGGTGGACCCCGCCGACCCGTTGTTGATGGTCCCTGCCGATCCGGTGGATTCGCTGGCGGATCTTCGAATCACCGTCAGGTCAAAGGGAGGATGGCGCGGAGTGATTGGGGGCCGAAAGGTACTCGCTGTGAGCGATCGACGAGTTGAGCACCTCACCGGGTCTGGCGGGGGCGAATCGTTGGAAGTCCAACTGCGCGTTCGCGAAAGGGTGGCCGTGTACTCCTATGGATTGGGCGTCAGGCTGCGCTCCCAGTTCTATCGCGGAATGGCTGAGTTTGATGCAGGCGGAGGGCTGTTCCGCTACGAACTACGCGGCTCGGACGGCACAAGGGTCGCGATCGCGCGGAGGAGTGAGTCCGATCCTACTGGCTCGCACGATGAGCCCCATGGGCAGGAAAGAAAAGGAGCGCTGAGCCGATGAATGCTCCTCCGGACCACCGACGCGGGGAGACGCTACGGATTGTCGGCGCGGGGCCGTCAGGTCTCGCCGCCGGAATCCATGCGGCAAGGGCAGGCTCAAAGGTTGTCGTATACGAGCGTGCTTCCGGCGTTGGTGGACGATTCCGCGATGACTTCCAGGGGCTGGAGAACTGGACAAGCGGCGTGGACGTGCTGGAGGAGCTCAAAGCGGTTGGCATTGCACCAACCTTCGAGCATGTGGGAGTGCGCGAGCAAGTGTGCTTTGACTCGGACGGGCAAGCTTTCGTCTTTCGGTCGGACCGGCCATTCTACTACCTGGTCCGAAGGGGGGCGGAGCCCGGTACGCTGGACTGCGCTCTCCGGGACCAGGCGCTCGCCGCCGGCGTGGACATCAGGTTTGGCGAAGCCGTGGAGCACCTGCCCGAAGGCGGAGTCATCGCCCGCGGGCCGCGCCGCGGGGATGTCATCGCCGTCGGTTACGTATTTGACACAAGCACCGCCGATGCCAGCTACGGAGTCTTGGACGATCGGCTCGCTCCCAAGGGTTACGGGTATCTACTGCTACACAAGGGCCGTGGCACTGTCGCCACGTGTATGTTTGCTGACTTTCACGATGAACGAATGTACCTGGAACGCACGGTCAACTTCTTTCGCGAGAAGGTAGGCATGAAGATGGGGAACCCAAGGCGCTTCGGTGGAATGGGCAGCTTCCGGCTCATGAGACGAGCGGGCGATGGCCGCCTGAGCTTTGCCGGGGAAGCCGCCGGACTCCAAGATGCCCTGTGGGGATTCGGGATGCGATTCGCGATGCGTTCGGGTGTTCTCAGCGCACGCCTCCACCTATCTCTCGGGGATCGAAGTGGAGTCGAACTCGACGAGAAGCGACTTTGGGACCTCTACCTCGCGAGTCACGTCAACCGTCTCATCTTTTCCCGAATCGGAAACCGAGGCTACTCGCTCTTTCTGCGCCTCATGGCGAGAGCCACGGACCCGCGTGCGTGGTTGGGCAAGCGTTACGCCCACTCGTTCTGGAAGGGGCTCCTCGCGCGGGTCGTCCGCGCATCGCCAGACTCTCGGGGAGCCGTGGCCTGCGAGCAGCAGGGGTGCGACTGCACGTGGTGTCGTTGCCACCGCGGCCAGAAGCGAGGGGCGTGATGGACGCGCGGCGGAAATCCATCAGAAGCGGAGGTTCCCCAGTGCGGTCGGGGCCGGGCGCTCCCCGCGAGGAAGTCGAGCTCAAGCTCAACCCAGATGGATCACTGGTCCAGCTTGAACCCGGAAGCTGGTTCGTGTGCTTCGTGCCGCCAATCGCACCCGAGTGGTGGCATCGGTTCATCCATCCGGTCCACAAGCATGTCTTCGCCCTTCGACCGGCTGCCGCTGGCGAATGGACACTGTTCGAACCCTGGTGGAGCCGCCTGCTGACAGCGACCATTACGACGGAGCAGGCGACGAAGTTCCTCCGATGGGGTGCCCGAGGAGATGTGCTGTTGGTTCGGGAGTCGATTCCGGGTCGGTCGAGCCAGCTTCGCGGGATGATGACCTGTGCGGCCCTTGCAGCGCACTTGCTGGGGCGACCCTATTGGGTATTCACGCCGCACCAGCTCTATCTCGTCCTGGTGCGTGAACCTGGCGTGTGCCACGTGAATGTCGCGGCCCTGTTGCGCGCGGATCTGTCATCGCTCGCCCGTAGCGGAACCCGCGTCTTGCGAGCGTGTGAACATTGCGGCCCCAAGGGGGCGTTGCGAAGTCCGGGTGCGCCCAAGCCCTTCTGCATGAAGTGTGGAATGGACCTCCCGGCGTCGAAGGTGGCGACCAAGGTGAAAGGCTCGCGATGACGCGTGCGCTCAAGGCGGTCCAGGCGGCAGTGCCACACCGGGTGCCCAATGTTCAGCGACGCGTCAACGCCATGCTGCTTGCGGACTCACTTACTGGTGATCAGAACGGGAGGTCCACATGAGAGGTGACCACGGGGCCATGGAGATGCGTGATCCGAAGCAAGGCGGGGATTCAGCTCCTAAGGACCCTGTCTGTGGGATGGATGTTGCTGACGCCAGCCCACATCGCACGATCCATAAGGGACGAACCTACCGGTTCTGCAGCGAGTCGTGCCGCAGGAAGTTCGTAGCAAGTCCGGAGAAGTTTGCGGCCGACACTGCACCTGGGGAAGCGACAGCAGGTATGCCTCCGGAGGCTGGCGTCTACACGTGCCCCATGCATCCGGAGGTGCGTTCCCTAGGCCCGGGCAGTTGCCCCAAGTGTGGCATGGCGCTCGAGCCCGTGACCCCGGCGCCTTCTGTCGGCAGCACGGAATGGACGTGCCCGATGCACCCGGAGATCGTCCGGGATGCACCGGGCAGTTGCCCCAAGTGTGGCATGGCGCTCGAGCCGAGGGAGGCGTCCGGGGAGGAGAAGCCCAACGCGGAACTCGCCGACATGACGCGGCGCTTCTGGGCCGCGACGGCGCTGACGGCCCCGCTCGTCCTGATCGCCATGGGCGATCTTCTACCCGGGGCGCCTGTTTCGCGCGTGTTGTCGCCGGTTGTACGTACGTGGGTTGAGCTGGTGCTGGCGACCCCGGTGTGCCTGTGGGCGGGCTGGCCGTTCTATGTGCGCGCTGTGGCTTCGGTCCGCAATCGCAGCCTGAACATGTTCACCCTGATCGGTCTGGGTGTCTCGGTCGCCTACCTATACAGCCTGGTCGCCGCGCTGCTGCCGGGACTGTTCCCGGCCGGCTTCCGCGGCGCTGACGGCGAGGTGGCCGTCTACTTCGAAGCGGCCGGCGTGATCGTGACCCTCATCCTGCTGGGGCAGGTGCTCGAACTGCGCGCACGCAGCCAGACCGGCACGGCGATCAAGAAGTTGCTCGGCATGGCGGCCAAGTCCGCGCGTCGCATCCGGGAGGATGGCAGCGAGGAGGACGTGCCGCTCGGGGAGGTCCACGTCGGGGACCGCCTGCGGGTCCGCCCGGGCGAGAAGGTGCCCGTGGACGGCGTCGTGCTCGAAGGCACGAGTTCGATCGACGAATCGATGGTGTCGGGAGAGCCGATCCCGGTGCAGAAGGTCGTGGGCGACAAGGTGGTCGGGGCCACGCTCAATGGCACCGGCGCGCTTCTCCTGCGGGCCGAGAAGGTGGGCGCCGACACGCTGCTGTCACGCATCGTGAAGATGGTGGCCGACGCCCAGCGCAGCCGCGCCCCGATCCAGAAGCTAGCCGACGTGGTCTCGGGCTACTTCGTGCCCATCGTCATTCTGATCGCGCTCGTGACCTTTGCCGTGTGGGCTTGGGTTGGTCCGGAGCCGCGCCTCGCCCACGCGCTCATCAACGCGGTCGCGGTGCTGATCATCGCCTGCCCATGTGCGCTAGGGCTGGCGACACCCGTGTCCATCATGGTCGCGACCGGTCGCGGCGCCTCGATGGGGGTGCTGTTCCGCAACGCCGAGGCCATCGAAACCCTGCGCAAGGTGGACACGCTCGTCGTGGACAAGACCGGCACGCTCACCGAAGGCAAGCCCCGGCTCGTGGCGGTGGTCGCCGCGGCTGGCTTCGCCGAGAGCGAGGTCCTGCGGCTCGCGGCCAGCCTCGAGCGGGCGAGCGAGCACCCGCTGGCCGCCGCCATCGTGGCGGGGGCAAAGGAGCGAAGCGTCGCTCCGGCGGAGGTGGCGGAGTTCGGGAGCGTGACGGGCAAGGGCGTGCAGGGGCAGGTCGATGGCCGGCGCGTGTCGCTGGGCAATCGCCCCCTGATGGACGACCTTCGGGTGGCGCTTGGCGACCACCCGGCGACCGCTGACGGCATGCGCGGCGAGGGCCAGACGGTGATGTTCCTCGCGGTCGATGGCCGGCTGGCCGGATTCATCGGAGTTGCCGACCCGGTCAAGGACAGCACGCCCGAGGCGATCCAGGCGCTACACCGCGAGAAGATCCGCGTGGTGATGCTGACCGGCGACAGCCGGGTCACGGCCGAGGCCGTGGCTCGGCGCTTGGGTATCGACGAGGTAATCGCGGAGGTCCTGCCCGACCAGAAGGTGGACGCGGTCCGGCGCCTCCAGGAGCAGGGCCGGTTCGTCGCCATGGCCGGCGACGGCATCAACGATGCTCCGGCGCTTGCCCTTGCGCAGGTGGGCATCGCCATGGGCACCGGAACCGATGTCGCGATGGAGAGCGCTTCCGTCACCCTGGTCAAGGGTGACCTGCGGGGGATCGTCCGCGCACGTTCCCTAAGCCGCCAGACGATGGTCAACATCAAGCAGAACCTGTTCTTCGCGTTCGTCTACAACGCGCTCGGGGTGCCGATCGCCTCGGGTCTGCTGTACCCCTTCTTCGGGCTGCTCCTTAGTCCCGTCATCGCCGCCGCGGCCATGAGCTTCAGCTCGGTCTCGGTCATCACCAACGCGCTGCGTCTGCGGCGTGTGCGCGTGTAAGCGGCGAGGCCGGGGATGCTGTCAGACGTTCTGCTGATAGGGGCTTCCCAAGCGTAGCGATCGTCTGCTGGACTTGCCACGCCACTGAGCGGTGACGGAGGTGCTGGATGAACAGGCGCAGCTTCTTCAACTGGCTGATGGGAATCGCTGGTACGGCGCTCGGCGGCGCGGTCATCTACCCCGTGATCGAGTACCTCCTTTCTCCGAGCGGAACGGAGCCCGAAGTGCGAAGCGTCAAAGCCGCGAAAGCTGACGAGCTTCCGCCAGATGCTTACAAGATCTTCCGGTTTGGGGCCGAGCCTGGGCTCCTGCTCCGCATAGCCAGCGGCGAGTACCGGGCGATGACGGCCGTCTGCACGCACCTGGGTTGCACCGTTCAGTATCGCCGCGATCACCACGACATCTGGTGCGCCTGCCACAACGGTGTCTACGACCTCGAGGGGCACAATGTCTCGGGGCCGCCACCACGGCCGCTGGAGAGATACTCGGTGCGTCAGGTGGGGACGGACGTCGTCGTCGAGAAATCACCGACGAGCTGAAGTTGACGCGACGACGCGTGAGGGCGCCGCGGGAAAGAAAGGGTATGCGATGCACGGTTGAGGAGGCTTCGGGCACATGGGGTGGATGGGTCTGTGGCGGATCCTTGGGTTTGCCCTGCTGATCGAGTTCGTGTGGTTGCTTGGCACGGCCACGCGCGGCCGTGACCGCGGGGAGACGCCAGATCTGATCCCTAGACGCCAGTTGGCGAATGGCGATGTCGACCGCGAGGCGTACGAACGCATCATGCAGCAGTTGGGGAGATGGCGACGTGAACTTCACATTCCCTCGATGCCTCACCCAGACTGAGTTCGTCATCACGCGGTATGTCGTCGGGGCGATTGCAGTCGGTGGGGTTCTGCGCGACACGTTCACGGCCAACATGCCCGTCACGCCGGTGTTGAAGGCAGCGTGGCCGATCATCGTGCTGTTCTTCTCAATCATCGACTTTGCCTTGTACGTCTGGAGTCGTCGTCCGAAACAAATCGGTTCGATACAGAAGCGATCGGGAGATGACGAAGCCAAGCGCATACACCACGACCGTATTGCCGACACATGGAAGAAGATCGCCGGCTCCGACATTCACAGTGTCGGCGGAGACGCACTGGGAATCATCAGTGCGATGATCGTCACGCGACGGAACCTGTCAACGACTCGGAACCTCTCCGCCTTTCAGTCTGGACCGAGTTCGGGACAGAGTCGTCCCGGGGAAGGCTGGAGACCTGGGGGCTGGAACGGGACGTGGGGCTGTTCCACCGCCCGGTCAGTGAGGGAAGCAAGCAAGACTGCGTACGCGGAAGTCGTAAGGGAGGTCGGAGCCATGTGGCCACATACCAAAGTTGGAGTTGGACTCGGCACCATTGCTGCGCTCGTTGCGATCGCAGGGTGCGGGCGAACCGGAGCAAGAGGTGACGAGACGAGTTGGGACGCGGCCGCATTGCAGTTACCCCCCGCGGTTCAACCGCAGGAGTTGCCGAACCCGGACAGCCCAGGCGCCAAGCTCATGGAACAATACTGCTCCGCGTGCCACGGCATCCCGTCACCCGCGAGCCACGCTGCGGAGGACTGGATTCCCACGGTGCGACGGATGTTCCTGCGAATGGAACACATGTCCCAGATGGGCGGCATGCACGGGATGATGGGTGGCGGCAGGAGGCCTATGATGTCCGGGCCGGTAGCCGTGCCCTCAGCCTCGGAGCAGGAGCAAATCTCGAGCTATCTGCAGGCGCACGCCATGAAGTCCATAAGTCCGAATGGTCTTCGAAGCCCATCGGACCCAGCAGCCGAGTTGTTCGTCCGCACATGTTCGCGCTGCCATGCGCTGCCCGATCCCGCGCAACACCCCGGCGCCAAATGGCCACAGGTCGTCGAGCGAATGCGAGGGAACATGCGGAAGATGAACGTGACCGGAATCAATGACGGGCAAGCGCGTGAGATCAGCTCATACCTCCAGCGAATCGCTGGAGGGAGCGTTGGTCGATGACACCAGGCGCAACCAATGGGCAATCTCGGCGCCAGAGGGGCAAGGGCTTCTCGGTCGCGGCATCAGCTGCGTGGGATTCCGGATGGGCTTCGGTCGTCCTGCCATTCTTGGCTTGAGCTCCGCCAAAGTGGCAGGCCTGCTGGCGGTCACATGGAAGATGATTCGCAGAGATGTGGTGGACGCAAGGCGAGCGGCTTCTATCCCAGGGCCATGAGCAGCGCCGGTCGAGAACAGCCCGAGCGACCATGGCCCGTACGTTGCTGACTTCGATCGCTTGGAGTGCCGGCGACAAAGATGTAGTATTGAAACACGAGTTGCGGCTACCCGTGTCGGAGAACCCGATGAAACGCATGCCGATCCCAAGTCTCCTGCTAGCCGCTGCTCTCGCGGTGCTGGTGCCGCTCGAGCAGGCGCATTGCATGTGGATGGGGTTGGAGAAGCACGCCGCACCGGTCGCCACGGCGGCACACACGGGTCACGAGTGCTGCGATTCGCCCGCGTCGCCGGCAACTGACCATCACGAGCAGCCCGCAGGAACTTCGCACGGTTGTCTGTGTGAGCTGCTCCCCGCAGCTGCTCTGCCACCCGCCATCATTGCTGCACCGCACACCCCATCGGCGACTCCCATCGCGGTGGTTTCCGCTTCCCTGGGTCTCGCGCCGGCCTCGATCGACACCGAGGCCGCTTCGGCGCTCGATATCGGGAGTCCACCACCCCCGGATGACCCCGGCGCGCACGGCCTACGCGCGCCCCCCGTTTCCGCGTAGCTCCGAACTTCCGCTCGTGGCGAGGCTCGCGCATCAAGCGCGTGCCCGCCCGCGAGGCCTGGGAAGCCTGCGGCACCGTGCCGCCGAGCCTCCAGGCGGATGTCCAGAGGACGCGCCAGAACGCGTACGAAACGGGGGATTCTATAATGAAGTCGGTCGTATTTTGTGGTGCCATCGCGGTGGCCACGCTTCTCGCCGTGGCACCCCGCGCGGCGCGGGCACTGGATCTCCAGGCCGCGCTGCGAGAGGTAGCCTCGGCGAATCCGACGCTCGCGAGCCGGCGCGAGATGGTCGAGGCTGCGCAGCGGCGCGTCGCCCCGGCGGGCGCCTGGCAGAACCCGATGCTCGAGGTGGGGGCCCTCAACGTGCCCTTCAACGGTCGATTCGACATGGATCCCATGACCATGAAAATGGTCGGGATCCAGCAGCGCGTGCCCGTCTTTGGCGCCAATCGGCTCAGCCGGCGTTCGGCCGCTGCCGCCGCGGAGGCCCAGGGTTCGGCCTTGGAAATGGCGAGCTATGAGCTCTATTCCATGGCATGGGAGGCTTACGCGGACGCCTACTACGCGAGTCAACTCGCCAAGCTGAGCCTGTCTCACCGCGGCGAGATGGATCAACTGGTCCGCTCGGCCCGGGTTCGCTACGAGTCCGGGAACGGCCGACTGGACGATGTGCTGCGAGCCGAAGCAGAGCAGGCGCGAACACTGTCGGATCTCGCGTCATTCCAGGCGGAAGCCGGCGGTGCCCGCGCGCGGCTCGGCGCACTGATGGGCCGCGATGGTGCAGCGCTGGCCGACTCACTCGAGCCCCCCGCGACGACCACCTTGCCCGAGGATCCGTCGGCGATCATCGCGCTCGTGAACGAGAACCACCCGCGCCTTCGCGAACTGCGCGAGGAGGCGGAACGCTATCGGTTGGCTGCTCGGGCTGCACGCCGGATGCTGTGGCCGGACCTGCAAATGGGTCTGTCCTACGGTATCCGTGAGCCCGTCATGGGAGTTGCACGCGACAATATGTGGACCGCCACGGTCGGCTTCATGTTGCCGGTGTTCGCGAGACAGCGCGAACTTTCGATAGGCGCCGAGATGGACGCGATGGCCCGCTCGTCCGAAGATGACCTGCGCGCCGCGACGCTGGAGCTGGACCAGCAGGCACGCAGCCTGCACGCCGCGGCCCGCGCGGACCAGCGCACCGTGTCGCTGCTGGCAGATACGGTCGTCACCACGCAGCGGCGCGCGGTCGCGGCCTCTTGGAGTTCGTACAACGCCGGCGCGACAGATCTCTGGCGCGTGTTCGAGTCCACGCACGCACTTTACGGCGAGGATGTCGCGCTCCTGCGCTCCCGCCAGGATCTCGCGCACACTGAGGCGAGGTTGCTCGCCATCACGGCCCACGGTGACCTGTTCGGAATGTCCCTTCCCGATATCATGAAGAGGAGTGAGCGATGAATACGAACGACCCCACCACGCCGCGCGGTGACGAGGCCCCGGGGCAGCCAGGCGCACCACCGCCCTCCTCGGTGCACCAGCCTCCGCCGGGAGCGCACTTCATGAACATGGTGCGCTGGGTGCTGTTCGCCTTCCTGCTGGTGCTGGCCGTCGTCAGCATCACGAGCTACGTGATGTCTAGGCGGCCCGCGCCGGTGGCGAAGCAGGCGGCCGCGAAGGTGATTTGGCACTGCCCGATGCACCCGAGCTACACGTCCGACAAGCCCGGCGATTGCCCGATCTGTGGCATGACGCTCGTGCCTGTTCAGCCGGGCGGTTCCGCGGGAGGCGCGGCGGGCTCGAATGGGCCGCGTCGGATCCTGTACTACCGCAACCCGATGAACCCGTCCGCTCACTCGCCCGTCGCGATGAAGGACGAGATGGGCATGGACTACATCCCTGTCTACTCGGACGAGGGTCAAGCGGGTGAAGGCCAGCAGGGGGACGTCCCGGGACTCACGGGCGTGGACATCACCCCAGAGCGGATGCAGTTGATCGGTGTTCGCACCGCGCGCGTGCTGCGCTCGACACTGGGCGGACGCCTCGACCTCGTCGGCTTCATCACGCCGGATGAGGCCCGGCTGCGGCGCGTGCAGATTCGGGTGTCGGGCTGGATCCGCCACCTCGACGTGAACGAAACCGGCGTCCGGGTGAGCGCGGGTCAGCCGCTGCTTTCCATCTACAGCCCCGAGCTGTTCCAGAGCGAGCAGGAGTACCTGATCGACAGGGGCCGGGCCAGCGCCGGAGCGGACTCCACGCGCGGCATGTCAAACCCTGCAGGGCAGGAGCGGCTACGTCTGCTCGGCGTGCCGGAGGAGGAGATTCGGCGGCTGGATCGCGAAGGCAAGGCCTCCACCCAGCTCGTGCTCCACTCGCCGGTGAGTGGAACGGTGCTCGAGCGAGGGGTCGTCGAAGGGCAGTACGTCGGCGCCGACACGCCGCTCCTCACGGTCGCGGACCTATCGCGTATCTGGGTGATGGCGGACCTCTACGAGATGGACATGACGCGCGTCCATGTCGGGGACCAGGCGCGCTTCAGCACGGACGCCTTGCCGGGGCGGACGTTCGAAGGCCGAATCGAGTTCGTCTACCCGACCGTCTCGACGGAGACGCGCACGCTCAAGGTCCGGCTGGCCCTCGCGAATCCCGAGGGGACGCTCCGCCCCGGCATGTACGGGCGGGTCAACGTGTCGGCCCGCGGGGCACGGTCGCTCTCCGTGCCGTCCGAAGCGGTGGTCAACGCCGGTCAGCACACGTACGTGTTCATCGCGCATGCAGGCGGGCATTTCGAGCCCCGCATGGTGTGGACCGGTTTGCCTGAAGGTGACCGGGTCCAGATCCTCAAGGGCGTGGCGGAGGGCGACACGGTCGTCTCCAGCGCCTCGTTCCTCATCGATTCCGAAAGCCGCCTCGAAGCCGCGATCGCGGGCATGGGGGCTCAGCCGGGATCCGACGGCTCGTCCGGCATGGACCACACGGCGGGAGGTGCGAAGTGATCGGCCGGCTGATCGAGTACTGCGCGACCCACCGGGCGCTGGTGTTCATCTTCACCGCCTTTGTCGTGGCGGGGTCGCTCTTCGCGGTCAAGAACGTCCCGCTGGACGCGATTCCAGATCTCTCTGACCCCCAGGTGATTGTGTTTACCGAGTGGATGGGGCGGAGCCCCGACCTGGTCGAGGACCAGGTGACGTATCCCATCGTCTCGTCGCTCCTCGGAGCCCCGCAAGTCGAGGCCGTCCGCGGACAGTCCATGTTCGGGATGAGTTTCATCTACGTGATCTTCAAGGAGGGCACAGACCTCTACTGGGCGCGCAGCCGCGTGCTCGAGTACATGAGCAGCATCCGTTCGCGCCTGCCTCAGGGCGTGAACCCCGTGCTCGGTCCCGATGCGACGTCCGTGGGCTGGGTCTTCCAGTACGCCCTCGTGGACAAATCGGGACGCAATGACCTGGCCCAGTTGCGGACCTTCCAAGACTTCAACTTGCGCTACGCACTCGCCAGCGTCCCGGGGGTGGCGGAAGTGGCCTCGGTGGGTGGATATCTGAAGCAGTACCAGGTCGAGGTGGACCCGGACAAACTCCACGCCTACGGAATGTCTCTGGCCGAGGTCACAGGCGCGATCCGGCGCAGCAACTCCGACGTGGGCGGGCGTGTGATCGAGATGTCGGGCCGCGAATACTTCGTGCGCGGCCGCGGTTACGTGCGGAGTCTGGACGACCTGCGCCAAGTGGCGCTGGGGGTCGACAAGCGCACCGGCACGCCCATCCGGGTTTCCGATGTGGGAACCGTCACATACGGCCCCGACATCCGCCGCGGCGTCTCCGAGTTGGACGGCGAGGGCGAGGCGGTCGGCGGAACGATCGTGATGCGATACGGGGAGAACGCGCTACACGTGATCGAGCGCGTGAAGCAGAAACTCGCCGAGCTCAAGCCCACCTTCCCTCCCGGCGTCGAGGTGAAGGTCGTTTACGATCGCTCCGGGCTCATTGATCGCGCCATCGACACGCTTCGGCACACGCTGTTCGAGGAAGCGATCGTGGTGAGCCTGATCATCTTCATCTTCCTGCTGCACTTCCGCAGCACGCTCGTGCCGGTGCTCTCGCTTCCGGTGGCAGTCGGGCTCGCGTTCGTGCCCATGTACTTTTTCAAGATCAACTCCAACATCATGAGCCTGGGCGGAATCGCGATCGCTATCGGCGCCATGGTGGACGCGGCGATCGTGCTGGTGGAGAACGCGCACAAGCACCTCGAGACTGCGCCACCGGGTGCGGACCGGCAGAAGGTGATCATCGAGGCCGCGAAGGAGGTCGGGCCACCCATCTTCTTCTCGCTGCTGATCATCACCGTGGCGTTCTTGCCGATCTTCGGGCTCAACGGCCAGGCCGGCCGGCTGTTCAAGCCGCTGGCGTTCACAAAGACCTTTTCCATGGCGTTCGCGGCGCTGGTGAGCATCACACTTTCGCCGGCGCTCATGGCGCTGCTGATCCGGGGCAAGATCAAGCACGAGAAGGACCATCCCGTCTCGAAGGCGATGATCTCCGTGTACCGGCCGTTCGCGTGGGTGGCGCTCAAGAACCCCAAGACCACGATCGCGATCGGTCTCGCGGCCGTCCTGGCGACCGTTCCCATGGCCATGCGCTTGGGCAACGAGTTCATGCCGCCGCTGAATGAGGGCGACATGCTCTACATGCCGACCACGTTCCCCAACATCTCGATTGAGGAGGCCAAGAAGTACCTCCAGGTCCAGGACCGGCTGATCCGGACGGTCCCGGAAGTGGCGACCGTGTTCGGCAAGTCCGGCCGCTCCGAGACCCCGACCGATCCGGCGCCGCTGTCGATGGTGGAAACGGTGGTGCAGCTCAAGCCGCGCGAGCAGTGGCGCCAGCTCGAGGACAGGCGCTGGTACTCGGGCTGGTCGCCGGGATGGCTCAAGCCGGTGTTCCGCCCGATCTGGCCGGACCACCACCGCATCACGTGGCAGGAGCTGACGGACGAGCTCAACCGCACCGTGCAGATGCCCGGCTGGACCAACGCATGGACCATGCCGATCAAGACGCGCATCGACATGCTCTCCACCGGTATCCGCACGCCGATCGGCGTCAAGATCTTCGGCACCAGCCTCGACACGATCGACCGGATCGGCATGGACCTCGAGCGCACGATCTCGAACGTGCCGGACACGCGCAGTGTTTACTCCGACCGCAGCACGGGCGGCTTCTATGTGGACATCATCCCCGACCGCGAGGCACTCGCGCGCTACGGACTGTCGCTGGGAGAAGTCCAGGACGTGATCGAGGCGGCGGTAGGAGGGCAGCCCATCGAGGTCACCGTCGAAGGCCGCAATCGCTTCAGCATCAACGTGCGCTACCCACGCGAACTGAGGCAGGACGTCGAGCACCTGAAGCACGTGCTGGTGCCGCTGCACGGCGCTGGCGGCGGGGCCCAGGCGCCGGGCATGGGCGGCGGCATGAGCGCCGTTCCGCAAGCCGCGCCCGTGCTGCTCGCTTCCGCGGGCATCTCCGACGCCGGCGACGACTACCTCGCCCAAGCGATGGGAGGATCCAGCGGGGGCAAGGGCGGGGGATCCGGCATGGGCGGCCGGGGCGCCGGCGGCGATATGGGCGGCTCCGGCGGCATGAGCGGTGGCGGGCAGGGCAACGTGCTGCCTCCCGGACCATCCGGTGCCTCGGGCGTGGGGCAATGGCCCGAGCCGAGTGGGCAACACGTCCCGCTCGGGCAGGTCGCGGACATCCGCGTGGTCACGGGGCCTCCCATGATCCGCGACGAGGCCGGCATGCTCGTCGGCTACGTCTACGTGGACATGGACGCGGCGAAAAAGGACATCGGCTCCTACGTGGATGCCGCGAAGAAGGTCGTGGAGAAGCAGGTCCGGCTGCCCGTGGGCTATTCCCTCAAGTGGACAGGACAGTACGAACTGCTGCAGCAGATGCAGGCGCGGATGCGGTTCCTGGTGCCGTTGACGCTCGTCATCATCCTGCTGCTGCTCTACATGAACTTTGGGAACCTGACCGAGGCGCTCATCGTGCTGGCCTCGGTGCCATTCGCGCTCGTGGGCAGCATCTGGCTCATGGCAATCCTTCACTACAATCTGTCCACTGCAGTCTGGGTGGGGATCATCGCCCTCGTCGGGCTCGCTGCGCAGACCGGCGTCGTGATGGTCGTGTACTGCGACACGTCCTATTTCAAGTACAAGTCGGAAGGCCGCATCCGGGACCTGGATGACATCGTCGAGGCGACGCTTGAGGGCTCCGTGCAGCGCGTCCGCCCCAAGCTGATGACTGTGGCGACCATGATGATCGGTCTGGTGCCGCTGCTGTGGTCGCAGGGTGCGGGAGCCGACGTCATGAAGCGCGTCGCCGCACCCATGGTGGGAGGGCTCTTCACCTCGGCGTTCCTGACACTGGAGATCATCCCGGTGGTCTACACCTACTGGCGCTACGCGCAACTGAAGAGGGAGCAGCGGCGGATGCAGAGAGTTGCTTGAGCGTCACAGCGAAGGAAGGAGTGTCAGCCCCCGATGGCACCCCGAAACCAGCAGGGACAGGCGGCGGCGTGCCCGAGCGGTCCCCCGTGCCAGGTCGCTGTCGTCCTGGTCCTGCTGGGAATCGTGAGGCACAACTCGAAGGGATTGCCGCACGTCTGTCCTCTGCGTCTTGAGGCGACGTCATCAAGGCGGGGAGAGTGTCCGATGTGCGGAGAGCAGCCCGCGCCATCGATATACAACAGCCAAGCTCGCGTCACTGGAAGATGGTACATGCACCACCTGAAGAGAAGCCTCGCGCCGGAAGAGTCACATCCCAACAGAAAGGAAGACACCATGAAGATGACGCTAGGTGCATTGGTGGTACTGGCCGTGCTGGCTGCGGGAACCGCAGCCTCAGCGGCGAATCACAAAGTCATGGAACGGCACATCCCGGTGACCGTTACATCCAAGGGATTCGAGCCCACCTCGATTCCAGTCAAGGTGGGCGAAACGGTGATTCTCGTCGTGACCCGGACGACGGACCGCACTTGTGCGAAGGTGTTCACGATTCCGGATCGGAAGATCCGGAAGGAACTGCCTCTCAATCACGCCGTTGAGCTCAGGTTCACTGCCAACAAGCCAGGGGACGTACGCTTCGCCTGCAGCATGGGCATGGTCGCCGGCACTCTCGTGGTGGAGTGATGAGTGGCGTAGTCCAAGGTCAATCGCCGGGCTCCGCCGCTCCTGCCGGGTAGTACCCCCTGCGTCACGCATCCTATCCAGAGGACCAATGCTTCCGGACAATCTCCACCTAGGGCCGATCTACATCCACTGGTTCGGACTAATGGTGGCGCTCGCGATGCTTGTCGCGGGCGTGGTCGTCAGCCGTGAGTTCAGGCGTTCGGGCTTCGACGCGGGCTCCGGCTGGGAGGCGGTTCTCTGGGGCGCCATCGGCGGCATCGCAGGTGCGCGACTCTGGGTAATCGGTGAGGATTGGGGCGCCTTTCTCGGTGACCCCATGCACTTCCTGATCAGCAGCGGCGGCTTGGCGTGGTACGGAGGTTTGGCGGGTGGAGCGCTGGCGCTGACTTGGTTCCTGCGGAAGCGATCCATTCCGTGGCTCGCCGGCGCAGATGCGCTGGCTCCCGCGATCGCGATCGGACAGGGCATCGGACGCCTCGGCTGCCAGTTATCGGGCGACGGCGACTGGGGATCCGAGACGACACTGCCGTGGGGGATGGCTTATCCACACGCGATCGTTGGCTGGGATAAACCCCCCGGTGTGCGCGTCCACCCGACGCCGCTCTATGAGCTCGCCGCATATCTGGTCGTGTTCGCCGTTCTGATCGCGATCAGGCGGCGGAGCGCTCCTCGCGGGGCTACGTTCGGCGCGTACCTCGCGCTGTCCGGGCTCGCGCGCTTCCTCGTCGAGTTCGTCCGAATCAACCCTCGCGTGCTCTTCGATCTGACCGTCGCACAACTCGTGAGCCTGGCGCTGTTCGTGATCGGGGGGTGGTTGCTCTCAGTCGCGTGGCGACACGGCCCACAATCGTCTTCGACTCGGGCTTGAATCGTGAAGTCGCGGCGAGGCGCCGCCGACCTGGCCCGGCCCCCCGCCGAGCGGGATTAGACTGTGTCACTTTTGTGCTAGTTCTGTCTGAAACCATGGGTCCTTATGAGTCTTGTCTGGAAGGCCGTGTGACACACATAGTCTCTATGCACAAGGAGTTAGCCATTCGATCGACATGTGTCGCATTCGTTTGCTTGGCATTCAACTTCCAGTGGGCGTGGTCGAGCGGGACGGTGGCGGGGCGGGCGGCGGGGAAGAGCGCCGAGGGTGGATCGCGCTGAGGCGTGCGGCGCGACAGGGTTGCCAGGAGCGGTCGTGGCTCGCGTCAGCGGGTGATTCGCACGGCCCGATCGCGGAACTCCAGGGAGGACCTGCCGAATCTCGTCAGCGCTCGCTCCGCACAGGAAAAGGAGCCCCCGGGACTTCGCGTGCGGTTCGGAGCGGCGCGCGCGAACCCGCGCGGACCAGCCGGGCCGGCTATCCGCCTTCGATCAGAACTTCCCCGTCGCCCTCCTGCTTGCCGTGACGGAGCAGCAGCACGAGCGGCACGCTCAGAAGGAACAGGAGCGAGATCAACGCGAACACGTGGTTGTAGGCCAGCATCGCTGCCTGGCGGAGGATCTCGCCGTCGAGCAGGCGCGCGGCGAGAGAACGCGCCAAAACGGGATCGCGGCCCTGGCCGACGAAGTGCGCGATCAGTTGCCGCAGCCATTGCGCGCCGACGCTGCCGGGCCCGACCTTTTCGGTCAGCATGGCGTGGTAACGCACCGTGCTCGCGCTGAGCATCGTCGCGGCTACGGCGACTCCGATGCTGCCCGTGACCTGGCGCACGACGTTGTAGAGCCCGGTGGCCTCCGTCATGCGCGGTCGCGAGATCGTCGAGAGCGCGGCGGTGCTGAGCGCCACGAAGATCAGGCTGAAGCCGACGCCCTGCCAGACCTGCGGCCAGAACAGATCCCAGTAGCCGATGTCCACCGAGAGCCGCGACATGTCGAAGAACCCGTAGGCCGCCGTCAGCAACCCCAGCCCGACCAACACCCGCGGCCCGAGGCGGTTGTAGAAGCGGCCGGAGAGGGGCATCACCACCGCCATGGCCAGGCTGCGCGGCATCATGATGAGCCCGGACTGCATCGCGTCGAAGCCGAGCAGGCGCTGCAGCATGATCGGCAGCAGGAACAGGCTGCCGAACAGGGCGAAGCCGAGCACTCCGCCGATCGCGGTCGCCGAGCTGAACGAAACGTTGGCCAGGATGCGCAGGTTCACGGCCGGCCGCTCGGCGGTCAGCTCGCGCCAGACGAACAGCACGAGCCCGACCGCGGCGATCACGGCGAGCCGGACGATGAACGCGGACTGGAACCAGTCCTCGCGTTCGCCTTCGGCGATCATCAGCTGGAACGCGCCGAGTCCCACCACCAGCAGGGTGAGCCCCGCCCAGTCGATCGCGCCGCGGTCGCGCTTCAGGTACGGAGGATCCTCGATGAAGCGTGAAACGAGCAGAAGGTTGAGCGCCCCGATGGGGACGTTGATGTAGAAGATCCACGGCCACGAGTACTGGTCGGTGATCCAGCCGCCGAGCGTCGGGCCGAATGCGGGCGCGAGCACGACGCCGAAGCCGTAGAGGCCCATGGCGAGGCCCTGCTCCTCGGGCGGAAAGGTCTCGCGCAGGATCGCCTGCGAGACGGTCAGCAGGACGCCGCCGCCGAAGCCCTGCGCGATCCGGAACGCGACCATGAAGCCCATGTCCCGAGCGAGCCCGCACGCCATGGACGCGAGCGTGAAGGTCAGCACGCTCGCCATGTAGAAACGCTTGCGCCCGAAGCGCGACGAGAGCAGTCCGGTGATCGGCATGATGATCACCTGGGCGAGGATGTAGGCGGTCACCGCCCAGGTGATTTCTTCGAGCGTCGCGCCGAGCGTGCCGGACATGTCGGGCAGCGCGACGTTCACGATGCTCGAATCGAGCACCGCCATGATCGTGCCGGTGAGGACCGACACGCTGACCAGCCACTTGCGCGGGAGACGGCGCGGGCTCGGGAGATCCTCGGGGTTGTCGTGGAGCATGATGGGATTGCGCACCGCGCAGTGTACACCGTGCATTCCCACGGAGGCTCGCCGGCGAAGCGGTTCGCCGTGACGATCGCCGGCTCCGCCGGGGGCCGACGATTGCCGAACTTGCGTCTCCGGCCCCGGCGGGATGGTTCGCGGTGCGGCCGCGGCCGCGGCGGGGGCACCGAAGCGCTGAAGCCCAGCCGCGCTGAACGCGGCCGGGCTTCAGCGCACGATCGCCAGCCTGCTCGCCCGCCGGCTGCCCTCGACGTCGAGGCCCAGGAAGTAGAGCCCCGGTGCCAGCGGCGCGCCCGCGCGATCGAGTCCGCGGAAGGTCACGCGGTGCGTGCCCGCCTCGAGGGCGCGATCGAGCACGGCGGCCACCTCGCGGCCGTGCGCGTCGAACATCGCCAGTCGTACGCGCGTGGCCCGCGGCAGCGTGAAGCGCGCGGTCGCGTTGCCGCCGGAGGCCAGCGGGTTTGGCGAGGGCGGCGACAGCGCGAGTCCGTCCGCCGGGGCCGGCGGCGGCGCGTCGAGCGCGCCGGGGATGCCGTAGAGCAGGTAAACGTAGCCGTAGGTCGCCGTAGGGCCCTCGGAGGGCCCGGAGCTGCCGCCGGCCACGTCCACGGCGCCGTCACCGTTCAAGTCCATGTTGGCCGCCATGGACTGCCCGAGTGCCATGGTCCGCTCGCCGGGCGAGTAGCCCCAGCTCTCGATGGTCGAGGGCCCGACGCCGGCGCGGCCGTAGAAGATCTCCAGCCGCCCCTCGCTGAACTGCGTGATCGCTTCGCGAAGGGAGGAAAGGTAAAGGTCGTCGATTCCGTCCCGGTTCACGTCGCCCGCGAAGCCGACGGTGCGACCCAGGTGCGCCTGCACGCTGTGTCCGGTGATCCACCACGGCGCCGTCGGCGAGAGCCCGGTGGGCGAGCCGAAGAAGAGGAACGCCCGGCCCTGCCCTTCCTGTGGCGCCACGCCGGTCGTATCGAAGTGATGGGCGCCGACGAGCACGTCGCCGAACCCGTCCGCGTTCACGTCGCCCGCGCCGCCGACCGAATAACCGAACCCGGCGCCCAGGTTGCCCGAGTTGACGCTCCACGCCGGCGTCGTCGAGACACCTGAAGGCGAGCCCAGGAAGAGCTGCGCCCGGCCCTCCCAGTGAAGCGGGTTCGTCGCGTAGGGCGCGCCCACGACCAGGTCGTCCACACCGTCGCCGTTCACGTCGCCGGCGCCCGCGACGCTGTAGCCGAACCAGCCGGCGTCCACGTCGCCCTGGAGCACGGTCGGTGTCGGCGCGAGCCCCGTGCCCGTGCCGTAGTAGACGAACACCGCACCGGGGTTGGGGAGCACGCCCGGCGCGTTCGGCGCGCCGATCGCGATGTCGGGGTGTCCGTCGTCGTTCAAATCGCCCGCGCCGGCGACCGCGGTGCCGAACCAGGAGTAGGTGCTCGCGCCGATCGCGCTCCACGCGGCCGTGGTGTCGGGTCCCGCGGGCCCGCCGCGGAACAGGTGCGCGCTCCCCTGCTGAGTCGCCATGTCCCGGCCCGCACCGACCAGAATATCGTCGAAGCCGTCGGCGTCGAGATCGCCGACGCACGCGAGCGACAGCCCGAACTTGGCGCCGGGGGTCGGGTAGGTCTTCACCCAGTCCGGCGTCGAGTCCACGCCGACCGGCCCGCCCAGGTAGACGTACGCACGCCCCGCCGTGGCGCCGACCACGCTGTAGTTCCACGCGCCGATCAGCAGGTCGTCGAAGCCGTCGCCGTTCACGTCGCCCGCGCGCACGACCGGGTCCCCGAAGCGGTCGCCGAGCGTCTCGCCGTGGAGGATCACGGGGACCTGCCCGAGCGAGTCCGGGCTGGCCGGCCGCGTCGGCTGTGCGACTGGCGCTTCGTCGCGGGCGGCGTGCGCCGGATCGCTGGCGAGGCCCGCGAGCGCGGTCAGGAGAGCGGCGAGTGCGGCCGTGCGGCGCATGGGTCGGCTCCGGAGGATGCAGGGTTCGATCGCGGGCGGAGTGCCGCGCCCGGAGAGCGTACGCGGCGCCGTGGACGGAGCGAAAGCCCCAACTTCGCCGGGAGCGCCCCCGCACCGCGGTTTCCGCGGCCCACCGCGCCACCCGCGGCTCCCACCGCGCCGCCCTTCGTTCGCGCCCGCGCCCGCCGCGCGCTACCGTCACGCGCCATGTGCACGCTCGTCTTCGGGCTCCACGTCTGCGGACCCGGGACCGTCGTCCTCGCGACCAATCGGGACGAGGATCCCGCTCGCCCGAGCGAACCCCCGCGGGTGCTCGCGCGCGAACCGCTCGTGGCGGGTGGTCGCGACGCCATCGCGGGCGGCACCTGGCTGGCCGTTCGTGCGCGCGCGGACCGCGGCGAGCCGGGCGTCGCGATGCTGCTCAATCGCCGCGACCCGGCGCCCGGGAAGCCGGGCCGGCGCTCGCGCGGGCTGCTGACGCTCGATGTGGCGGGCGCGCCGGATCCGCGCGAGCGGGCGCTCGCCGAGGCGGCGATCGGGCACTACGCGCCGTGTTCGCTGGTCTGGCTCTCGCCCTCGGAGTCCTGGCACCTGTCGATCCGCCCGGGTCAGAAGCCCACGCTGGCGTCCATCCCGGCGGGCTGGCACGCGATCACGCACTTCGAGCTGGACGATGCCTCCGATCCGCGCGCGACCTGGGCGCTGAAGCGGCTGGCGGACCTGCGCTCGCCGTCGCGCGCCGAGGCCGAGAAGCGCCTCGCGGCGATCCTTTCGTCCCACGGCGGCGGATCCGCACCGGCCTTCTGCCTGCACGAAGGCCGCGCGCCGACGGTCTCGGCCGCGATGCTGTGGCTCGCGGCCGGAGAGATCTCCTACCGGCACGCGCAGGGCCGGCCGTGCGTCACGCCGTTCGAGGACTTCACGGCGCTCGTCGGCTGAGGCGCTGCTCAGGCAGGAACGTAGGTCAGCCGGATCACCGACTCGTCCATGCGTTCGTGCGCCTCGAGGCGAAGCGGCGGGCGTGGTCCGGCGAAGTAGGGCTTTCCGTGACCGAGCACGACGGGATGCAGGTAGATTCGATACTCGTCGATCAGGCCCAGTTCGGTGAGGCTGTTCGCCAGGGATGGACCGGCGACTTCGATCTCGCCCTCGAGCCCGGTCTTCAGCTCCCGAACCGCCCGCTCGAGCGGATCCGCGACGAGCCTGGCGTTGGGACCGACCGACTGGAGCGTGCGCGAGACGACCCACTTCGGTTGTTTCCGCCAGGCGGCCGCGAAGGCGCGCTCGTCGGCATCCCACTCCGGGTGATCCTCGTCCCAGTAGCGCATGATCTCGTACATCCGGCGGCCGTAGAGGGACCCCGACTGCGCCTGAGCCTCGCCGATGAAATGGCGGAAAAGCACGGGGCCCGGCGCGAACGCCGTGTGGTCCACATAGCCGTCGAGGGACTGGTTCATTCCGAACACGATTCGGGCCATATCGCTTCATCCTATCCGATGGACCGCACTCGCGGTGGGCGAGGCGGTGCGCGTGTCGGGCGGGCCTTCCGGATCCGGTGCGGGCTGTGTCCTGGACCGCCTCACGCGCGGCCATCCAGGCACCTCGGTCGCGTTCGAACGCGCCGTCGGGCCATGCTAGGCTTCCTGCCGCGCGGGCGCGCCGCAGGCGGACCACCCGCGCAGCCAGACCCGCCAGGACGCGCGGGGCGAACCCTCGCACCGGCGGAGCACCGTGCCCGACTTCCCCCGTTTCCCGACCGACAACCGCGTCAAGGAGGACGCGACGTGAGCCCTTCCCGCGTGCCCGAAGGCCAGCAGCGTGGCTTCATCATTCCGATCGGCGGCGCCGAGGACAAGCTCGGCGACGAGGCGATCCTCAAGCGCTTCGTCCGCCTCTGCGGCCGCCGCGACGCGCACATCGCCGTCCTGCCGACCGCCTCGGAGCTGCGCTCGACCGGCCGCCGCTACGAGGAGCTCTTCCGCGAGCTCAGGGCCGCGAAGGTCTGGGTGCTGCCGTTCGAGAGCCGCAAACAGTGCGAGGATCCCGAGGAGCTGGCCGTGCTCGAGAAGGCCAACGGCGTCTTCCTCACCGGCGGCAGCCAGCTCCGGCTCGGCACCACGCTCGGGGGCACGCCGGTGGCGAAGTCGCTGCGCCTGATGAACGCGCGCGGCGTGCACGTCGCGGGGACATCCGCCGGCGCCGCGTTCCTCTCCGAGCACATGATCGCCTTCGGCGAGGAAGGCGCGACGCCGCGCGCCGGCATGGTGTCGCTCGCGCCAGGGCTCGGGCTCACGAACCGGGTGGTGGTGGACCAGCACTTCCGCCAGCGCGATCGGCTGGGGCGGCTGCTCACGGCGCTGGCGTACAACCCGTTCGCTCACGGTCTGGGCCTCGACGAGGACACGGCGGCGTTCATCGGCCCGGACGACACGCTCGAGGTCGTGGGCAGCGGCGCGGTCACGATCGTGGACCCGGCCGACATGGAGTACTCCTCCATGGACCAGGCCAAGCAGGGCGATCCGGTCAGCATGGTCGGGATCAAGCTCCACGTGCTGCTGAGCGGCGCCCGCTACGACCTTCACCTGCGCAAGGCGACGGCCATTCGTTCCGAGGTCGAGGAGGAGTAAGCTTCGCGGCCATGAAGCTCCTCGATTCGTCCGTCTACCTCGGGCCGAGCATCTACGCCCACTTCCCGGTCATCCGCCTGACGCTCGATCTGGGGGCGCTCGAGCAGTGGCCCAGCCGGCGGCTCGGGCCGGCCTTCATTGACGCCCTGCTCGCCGCCCTGCCGGGGCTGCGCGAGCACGGCTGCTCGTACGGCGAGCCGGGCGGGTTCGTGCGGAGGCTGACCGAGGACGAGGGCACGTGGCTCGGGCACGTGCTCGAGCACGTCGCCATCGAGCTGCAGAACGAGGCCGGCGCGAAGGTCACCTTCGGCAAGACGCGCGACGCCGGCGCGCCGGGCACCTACGACGTGGTCTATCAGTACGAACAGGCGGAGGTCGGGCTCGAGGCCGGCCAGCTCGCGATGCGGCTGCTCCACTCGCTGGTGCCGGCCGAACTGCGGCCCGAAGGCGCGTTGCCGGAGGGCTTCGCGTTCCCGGCCGCCCGCGACGAGTTCATCCGCTTCACCCAGCGCCGCGCGCTCGGGCCGAGCACGGCCGCGCTCGTGCGCGCCGCCGAGGAGCGCGACATTCCGGTGATCCGGCTCAACAACCAGAGTCTGGTCCAGTTCGGCCACGCGCGCTACCAGCGCCGCATCCAGGCCACCATCACCAGCGAGACGCGCCACATCGCCGTGGAGATCGCCTCCGACAAGGAGGAGACGAACCGCATCCTCACCACGCTCGGTCTGCCGGTGCCGCAGCAGCGGCTCGTCTACAGCGAGGAGGAGGCGGCGACGGCGGCGCAAAAGCTGGGCTTCCCGGTGGTCGTGAAGCCCTACAACGGCAACCACGGCCGCGGCGTGGCGCTCGACCTGCGCGACGGCGCGCACGTGCGGGCGGCGTTCCATCAGGCGCGCGAGATCAGCCGCGCGGTGATCGTCGAGTCGTTCGTCACGGGCCGCGACTACCGCATGCTGGTCGTGAACGGCCAGCTCATCGCCGTCGCCGAGCGCGTCCCGGGACGCGTGGTGGGCGACGGCGTTCACACGGTCGCGCAGCTGGTCGAGATCACGAACCAGGACCCGCGCCGCGGCATCGGCCACGAAAAGGTGCTGACCCGGCTCGAACTCGACGCGCAGGCCGAGCGCTGCCTCGCCGATCGCGGTTACACGCGCGACACCGTTCCGCCGCGCGACGAGGCGGTCCCGCTGCGGCTCACGGGCAACCTGTCCACGGGCGGCACCGCGACGGACGTGACCGACATCGTGCACCCCGACAACGTCGAGATGGCCGTGCGCACGATCCGGGCGATCGGGCTCGACGTCGGCGGCGTGGATTTCATTTCGCCCGACATCAGCCAGTCCTACAAGGACGTGGGCGGCGCGATCTGCGAGGTCAACGCGGCGCCGGGCTTCCGCATGCACGTCGCCCCCAGCGAGGGCACGCCGCGCGACGTCGCGGGGCCGGTGATGGACATGCTCTTTCCGCCCGGAACGCCCGCGCGCATTCCGATCGCCACCATCACCGGCACGAACGGCAAGACCACGACCGCGCGCATGGTCGCGCACGTCCTCAAGCTCGCCGGGCGCACGGTCGGCCTGACGACCACGGACGGCGTTTACATCAACGGCCAGCTCACCGTGAAGGGCGACATGACCGGGCCGCTGTCGGCGCGCATGGTGCTGCGCGATCCGAGCGTGGACGTCGCGGTGCTCGAGAGCGCGCGCGGGGGCATCCTGCGGCGCGGGCTGGGCTACCGGAAGTGCACGGTCGGCGCGGTGCTCAACATTCAGAGCGACCACCTCGGGCTCAAGGGCGTGGACACGCTCGACCAGCTCGCCGAGGTCAAGCGCGTCGTCGTCGAGGTCGCGCAGGAGACCGCGGTGTTGAACGCCGACGACGAGCGCTGCCTGCGCATGGCGGACCACACGCAGGCGAAACACCTGTGCTACGTGACCCAGCAGATCCACTACCCGCTCGTGAAGGAGCACATCCGGGCGGGCGGGCGCGCGTGCGCGCTGGCGGAGGGCATCAACGGCCACATGATCACGCTGTTCGATCGCGGCCTGCACCTGCCGGTGCTGTGGACGCACGAGATCCCCTCGACGCTCGACGGGCGCGCGCGCCACAACGTGCAGAACGCGATGTTCGCCGCGGCGATCGCCTACGCGATGGGGGTCAAGGTCGAGGACATCCGCCAGGGCCTGCGCACGTTCGACACCACCTTCGAGCTGGCGCCCGGCCGCACGAACGTCTACGACCGGCATCCGTTCCGGGTCATCATGGACTACGGCCACAACGCCGCCGCGATCCGGGCCATGTGCGATCTCACGGATCGCATGGAGGTGCGGGGACGCCGCCTGTGCGTGCTCGCGGCCCCGGGCGACCGGCGCGACGAGGACATCGCCGAGATCGGCCGCATGGCCGCGGGCCACTTCGATCACTACATCTGCCGCCGCGACGACGGGCTGCGCGGCCGCAAGCCCGACGAGGTGCCGCGCCTGCTGCGCGCCGCGCTGCTCGAGGAGGGCGTGCCGGCGCAGAAGATCGAGACGATCCCCGACGAGCAGCAGGCGGTGCTGGCGGGCCTGCGCATGGCGCGGCCGGGCGACCTGCTGCTGATCTTCGCCGACGAGCTCGCCCGGACCTGGGGACAGGTCGTCCACTTCCACGTCGCGGACGGGAGCGACGGCCACGGCCCGCCTGCGGCCGCGGCTGCGCCGGCGACGGTCAAACTCGATCTCGACGAGGGCATGGTGATCCGCGACGAGCGCGGCGTCCGCTTGGCGCGCGAGACCGAGACGACGGACTGACGCTTCGGTCGCGCCCGCCCGCACTCCATGCGCATTCTCGACTCCCGGCGCCTGACCGGTCCCAGCCTGCTCCTCGACGCGCCCGGCGCGATCCTCGAGATCGCGCTCGACGGCGCCGACCCCGAACGCGCGATCCGGGAATGGCGCTCGCGGCTCGCGACGCTGCTCGGGGCGCTGGGATGGGCGGACGCCGCGGTCGCCGCTCGCGCGCACGCGGGCGGACTCAGCCTCGCGTTCTCCGCCCCGGCCGACACGCTCTACGCCGCGACCGAGGTGAACGAAGCCGCGTGGCACGCGGCTTCGCGCGCGCTCGGAGGACCGGCGCCGGAGGAAGGAGACGAGTCGCCGGAGGAGGTGCTCACGCGGCTGCGCGCGGCGGTCGAGACCGAACGGAAACCCTGGCTGCTGGCGCTCGGGCGCGAGGCCGCCCGGCGCGGGATCACGCTGCTTTCGGACGACAAGCGCGTCTCGGTCGGCCTGGGCCGCGGTTCGCGCGCCTGGCCGCTCGAGGAGTCGGAGGGACTGCTCGACCGCATCCCGTGGGCGGAGGTCTCGGACGTGCCGGCGGCGCTCGTGACCGGCACCAACGGCAAGACGACGAGCGTGCGGCTGCTGGGCGCGATCGCGGGCGCCGCGGGCCTCGTGGCCGGAGTGACGAGCACCGACCGGGTGACGGTGGGCGACGAGGTGGTCGCGACCGGCGATTATTCGGGGCCCAACGGCGCGCGCACCGTGCTGCGCGACCGCCGCGTGCAGATCGCGCTGCTCGAGGTCGCCCGCGGCGGCATCCTGCGGCGCGGCCTGGCGCTGCCGCACGCGCGGGCGGCGCTGGTCACCAACGTGGCGAACGACCACCTGGGCGAGTACGGGATCTTCGACCTCGATGCGCTCGCGGACGTGAAGCTGGTGGTCGCGAAGGCGGTCGCCCGCGGCGGCGCCGTGGTGCTCAACGCCGACGATCCGCGCCTGGCCGAGCGGGGCCGGCGCCTCGCCACGTCCGTGATCTGGTTCAGCCTGAACGACGACCACCCGCTGCTGCGCGAACACTTCGCGGGCGGAGGCCGGGCGTGCCTGCTCGCGGGCGAGCGGCTGGTGTACGCGGCAGGCGGGGAGCGGCGCACGATCACCACCGTCGCCGCGCTGCCCATCGCGCTCGGCGGCGCGGCGCGCTACAACGTGGCCAACGCGCTCGGCGTGATCGGCGTGGCCGCGGCGCTCGGACTGCCCGAGGCCGCGATCCGGGCGGGGCTCGAGGGCTTCGGCGGCGATGCGGGCTCCAATCCCGGGCGCGCGAACGTCTGGAGGCTTTCGGGCGTCACGGTGATCGTGGACTTCGCGCACAACCCGCACGGTCTGGCCGCGCTGGCGCAGACCGCGGCCGCGCTGCCGGCCACCCGGCGCGGACTGGTGATCGGGCAGGCGGGCGACCGGGACGACGAGGCGATCCGCGAACTCGCGCGCGCGGCGTGGGCGATGGGACCGCAGCACGTCTTCCTCAAGGAGATGGACAGCTTCCTGCGCGGCCGCGAGCCGGGCACGGTCACGAGCGTGCTGGAAGCCGAGCTGCGGCGCTGCGGCGCGCCCGCGGCCGCCCTCTCGCACTGGCCCGGCGAGCTCGAGGCGGTGCGCGCGGCGCTCGCCTGGGCGCGCGCGGGCGATCTGCTCGTGCTGACGACCCACGCGCAGCGCGGCGAGGTGATCGCGCTGATGGACCGGCTCGCCGCCGCCGGCTGGGCGCCCGGGCGCGAGATTCCCGGGCCCGTGGTCGCCTGATCGCCGCGGCGCGGCGGCGAAGGCCGCGCGGCGCCCGGTTCGCCCGAACGTTGCGGCGCCTGCACGCCTGGCGAGAGGTGTAGCCGCGGCGTCGTTGGGATCCGCCCGCACGCCCCACCCCCACGGCGAGACTTGGCCTGACGGCTTTCCGCCCGGTTCCGCGCATTGCCGAGTGACCGCCCCGGGCCATCCCGGGTCTCCGGCGCCAGGCTCGGTCGGCGCCGCACGCCCCACGTCTTGCAGGAGGTCACCATGCAACGAACCCCATCCACGACTCCTTCGCCGCTCCGTCCCGGCTCCACCGCGCGGCTCGCACTGGTGCCGCTGCTCGCGCTCGTGTTGTGTGGTACGGCGGCGCTGCTCTGGCCATCGCACGCGGAGGCGCAGGACGCCGACACGACGCTCTGGTCCGCCAACGGGGCGGTCAGCGCGATCGTGCGCTCGGGCAATACGATCTACCTCGGCGGCTCGTTCACGGCCGTGCAGCGAGTGACCGGCGGCGGCGCGATCCTGGATGCGCCCACCGGGATGCCGACGCGGCCGTTTCCGCGGGTGACGGGAATCGTCTATGCGGCCGCGCCGGACGGCGCGGGAGGCTGGTTCATCGGTGGCACGTTCTCGGCCGTCGGCTCGCTGCCTCGCGCGCGCCTGGCGCACATCCTGGCCGACGGAACGATCTCGGACTGGAATCCCGGCGCGAACAACGAGGTCTACACGCTGGTCGTGAGCGGCTCGACGGTCTACGCGGGCGGGGCGTTCACGTTCGCCGGCGGACAGACTCGCAACTACATCGCGGCGCTCGACGCCTCGACCGGCGCGGCCGAGTTCGGCTGGAATCCCGGCGCGGGCAGCTCCGTCTACGCCCTCGCGCTGGACGGCGGCACCCTCTACGCGGGCGGCGCGTTCTCGACCATCGGCGGTCAGGCGCGCGTGGGCATCGCGGCGCTCGATGCCGGGAGCGGAACCCCGAGCGGCTGGAATCCGGGCGCGAACAACGTCGTGCGCGCGCTGGCGGTCTCGGGCAACCTGGTTTACGCGGGCGGCTTCTTCACCACGCTCGGCGGACAGGCGCGCAACCGCATCGGCGCGGTGGACGCGACCACCGGCGCGGCCACGGCCTGGAATCCGAACTCGAACAACGTCGTCTACTCGCTGGCGGTCACGGCGACGACCGTGTACGCGGGCGGAACCTTCGCGCTGATCGGCGGGCAGTCCCGCGCGCGCATCGCGGCGCTCGACCTGGACACCGGCGCGGCGACCGCCTGGAACCCGAACGCGAACAACGTCGTCTACGTGCTCCGCACGAACGGCGCGACGCTGTACGCGGGAGGGGAGTTCACCAACATCGGCACGCAGCCCCGCAACCGCATCGCCGAGCTCGACACGACGACGGCGCTGGCGACGGCGACCGGCTGGAATCCGAACGCGAGCGACTTCGTGTACGCGATCGCGCGCGAAGGAGACGCCGTCTATGCGGGCGGCGGGTTCGTCACCATCGGCACGACGACACGCAACCGCATCGCCGCGCTCGACGCCGCGACCGGCGCCCCGACGGACTGGAACCCGAACTCGAACAACGTGGTCAACGCGCTGGCGGTGGGCGGTTCGAAGGTGTTCGCGGGCGGCACCTTCACCACCATCGGCGGACAGACCCGCAACCGCATCGCGGCGCTCGACGCCGCGACCGGCAACGCGGACTTCACCTGGAACCCGAACTCCAACGGCGCGGTGCAGGCGCTGCTCGTGAGCGGCTCGACGGTCTATGCCGGCGGCTCGTTCACGAACATCGGCGGGCAGACGCGCAACCGCATCGCCGCGCTCGACGCGACCAGCGGCAGCGCGAGCCTGAGCTGGAACCCGAACGCCAACAACACGGTCTACGCGCTCGGTCTCGACGGCTCGCGGCTGTTCGCCGGCGGCGGCTTCACCACCATCGGCGGGCAGACGCGCAGCGGCATGGCCGCCCTCGACGTGGCCACGGGGCTCGCCGACGGCTTCAATCCCGAGGCGAACAACATCGTCTACGCGCTCGCCCTGACGCCCTCGGCCGTCTTCGCGGGCGGAGCCTTCACCATCATCGGCGGGCAGCCGCGCAACCGCCTCGCTTCGCTGGATCCGGTGGACGGCAGCGCCAGCCTGGCGTGGGACGCCAACGCCAACAACGTCGTGTACGCGCTGGCGCAGGCGGGCAACTCGCTGTTCGCGGGCGGCGTGTTCACGTTCGCGGGCGGCCAGACGCGCAACCGCGTCGCCGAGCTCAGCCTCACGACCGGCGCGGCCTCGCCCTGGGACGCGAACTCCAACAGCAGCCTGTACGCCCTCGGCCTCGGCGGCACGACGCTGTACACGGGCGGGGCGTTCACGGCGATCGGCGCGCTCAACCCGAACTACTACTTCGCCGGCCTGTCCATCGCCGGCAGCGTGCTCGACGTGCCCGTGGGCTCCGCGCCGACGCGCTTCGCGCTGTCGAACGCGCCCAACCCGGCGCGCGCGCGCACGTCCATTCGCTTCACCCTGCCGCGCGCCGGGCTCGTGAGCCTGGCGCTCTACGACGTCGCGGGCCGCCGCGTGGCGATGCTGCTCGATCGCCGGACGCTGCCCGAAGGTCCGCACGAGCTGGCGTTCGGCACGGCGGCGCTGCGGCCGGGCGTCTACATGGCGCGGCTCGACGTCGGGCTCGAGCGGGCGACGCGCAAGGTGATGGTGATTCCGTGAGTTGATGCGGTCGCGGGCCGAGAACGCGACCGGGACGGCGCGCGGCAGGGCGCCGGTCCCGGTCGCGCGGCGGGGGTCAGCCGCGGCCGAAGGGCGGCCACTTCTCGCCGCCCGGCAACTTGATGATGCTCTCGCGGCGCTGCTCGACGTCGAGGTCGCGCTCGCGCGCCTTGAAGATGTCGCTGCGGGTCAGGATGCCGATGACTTCCTGCGGCGCCTCGCGCCGCACGACCGGCAGCCGGCCGACACCCTCGGCCGCCATGCGGTCGGCGGCGGCGCGGCAGGTTTCGTCCGGATGCGCGATCACCGCCATGCGGCCGATGGCCGAGGCGACGGGAATGTTGCCGAGATCCTCGGCGCTCGGCAGCCCGAGCAGGTCCGAGCGCGTGACGACGCCGACCAGCCGGCCCTTCTCGTCCACCACGGGATAGCCCTGGTGGGCGTTGCCCGTGCGCATGTCGAAGAACAGCGACTCCAGCTCGCGGATCGGGAGCGTGGCGGGCACCGTGACCGCGGGCTTGGTCGCCACCTGCCCGACCATGAGCGTCTCGAGCGGATCCACCGTGTACTCGCGCGACAGGTGGTGTCCGCGCCGCGCGACCTTCTCGGTCAGGATCGAGCGGGGCAGGATCAGCACCGTCAGCGCGAAGGCGGCCGAGCAGGCGATGAGCAGCGGCAGGAGCGCGTCCACGCGGCGGGTGAGCTCGAGCGCGAAGATGATGCCGGTGAGCGGCGAGCGCATGGTGCCGGCGAGGATCGCCGAAAGGCCGATGAGCGGCCACAGCGCGTGTCCGCCGGCCGGCAGGATCGGCGAGAGGATCAGGCCCACCGAGGCGCCCATCATGAGCAGCGGCGCGAGCACGCCGCCCGAGGTGCCGGAGCCGAGCGCGAGACTCCAGATGAGGCCCTTCACCAGCAGCAGCCTCACGAGCGGTCCCGTGGCCGGTCCGCCGCGGAGCACGTCGGCGATCACGTCGTAGCCGACGCCGAGCGCGCGCGGCTCGATCAGCCCGCCGATGCCGACCGCGAGCCCGCCGAGCGCCGGCCACCACATCCAGTGAAACGGCAGGCGGTGGAACAGGTCTTCGGCCCCGTACACGGCCCACGTCAGGAAGCTGGACATCAGGCCCGCGGCAAGCCCGACCACGAGGCAGCCCGCGAGCGCCAGCGGGCCGAAGTGGACGATGCCCGAGACGGGAAACAGCGCGCCGCCCCCGAGCAGCATCGGCCGCAGCGCGGCCGCGGTCGCGCTCGCGAGCGCGACGGGGATGAAGCTGCGCGGCTTCCACTCGAAGAGCAGCAGCTCGACGGCGAGCAACACGGCGGCGACCGGCGTTCCGAACGTGGCCGACATGCCGCCGGCCGCGCCGGCGACGAGCAGCGTCTTGCGTTCGGCGGTCGTCAGGTGGAAGAACTGCCCGATGATCGAGCCGCAGGCGCCGCCCGTCATGATGATCGGACCTTCGGCGCCGAACGGCCCGCCCGAGCCGATGGCGACCGCCGAGGACAGCGGCTTGAGGACCGCGATCTTGGGCTCCATGCGCGCGCGGCCGATCAGGATGGACTCGAGCGCCTCGGGGATGCCGTGGCCGCGGATGCGGTCCGAGCCGAAGCGCGCCATCAGGCCGACGATCAGCCCGCCGGCGACCGGAGCCGCGACCGCCCAGCCGCCGAGCGTGTTCGCGGCCGGGCCCACGCCGTGCAGCGAGAAACGGTGGAAGTAAAAGAGGTTCGTGAACAGGGCGATCAGGTCGAGCAGGCCCACCGCCACGAACGCGCAGAGCGCGCCGATCGGCACCGCCAGGGCGCTGAGGGTGATCAGTCTTCGGTCGGCGGTGAAATCGGCAGGTTGGGACACAGGCGCTCCTCCAGGGGGGATCAGCGGCCGAAAGTATCGTATTCCGATACAATCGCGCCAATGCCCGTTTCCACCCGCCGTCCGCCCGTGCTCGCTCCGCGGGACTACGTCGCGCTCGCGCGCTTCCGCGCCGTGCTGCGCGCGTTCCTGCGCTCGGCCGACGCCGGCGCCCGAGCCGCGGGACTGACGCCGCAGCAGCATCAGCTGCTGCTCGCGATTCGCGGCCGCCCCGACCGCGAGTGGGCGGGCGTCGGCGAGCTGGCGGCCGCGCTCCAGGTGCGACATCACACGGCGGTCGGGCTGGTGGACCGCTGCGCCGCGCTCGGGCTCGTGCGCCGCTCGGCGTCGCCGGTGGACCGGCGGCGCGTACGCGTCCTGCTGACGGCGAAGGGTGCGCGGAGCCTGGAGCGGCTGACGCAGCGCAACCGGCGCGAGCTGCTCGGCCTTCGCAGGGCTCTCGACCCCGCGCTGCTCGGGCTGTCGCCCGCGCAGGGCACGCCGGGAGCGCGGAGCGCTCGGAGGGGCGCCGGACGGCGGGCCGCGAGCGGCCGGGGCGTCGCGCGCGCCGGCTGAGCGATCCGCCGCGGCGGACTCTTGCGGACACGAACGGCGCGGGCGAAGATGCGCGCCTCGCGCAGGTCGCTGGCGCGCAGGTCACCGGACCGGAGGGAGTGGCGATGCAGAAGGCAGCGCAGGTCACGCACGTCCTGTTGCGAATCGTGGCGGGATTCCTGTTCATGCAGCACGGCGGGCAGAAGTGGCTGGGCTGGTACGGCGGAATGGGAGCGCAGCCCCTCCCTCCGCTCATGCACGTGGCGGGCGGACTGGAGCTGATCGGCGGGCTGCTGATCCTGTTCGGGCTCTTCACCCGGCCCGTCGCATTCCTGCTCTCGGGCGAGATGGCGGTCGCCTACTTCATGGCCCACTTCCCGAACGGCCTGCTCCCGCTGGCCAACCACGGCGAGCCGACCGCGCTCTACTCGTTCGTCTTCCTGTTCCTCGCCGCCAACGGCGCCGGCGGGTTCAGCCTGGACGATCTGATCCGCGGCAGGCGCACGCCGAAGGCCTGACGCCCCGCGGCCGGCGCCTTCCGGCCACCGCTCCGGGGCGCGGATCCCGGCCCTCAGGTCGGGGAGTCCTCGTGCCGAAAACTCCTCGGGCCCGCCACGCGGGCGGACCCGAGGACTCCGATCGGCCCGAGACGTGATCCTGCCGTGATCCCCGAAATCGCATTTGCCCCGGCCGGCCCGCGCGAGTCCTTCGTCGAGACCGCTGCCGGCTCCGCCGCGCTGGGCCGCCTCGACGACGGGCTCGGCGTGCGCGAGCCATTTCTGCTCCTGACCGGCGAAGCCGGCATGGGCAAGACGACGCTCGTGCGCGAGGCGATCGCCCGCTGGGGCGCCCGCGTCGCCCCGGCCTGCCTGGCGTACACGGCGCTCTCCGGCGCCGAGCTGCTCGAGGAGGCGGCACGGCGACTGGGGGGCGATCCGCCCGCGGGTGCGAGCCGGTCCGCACTGGTCGCATGCTGCGAGCGCGCGCTCGCCGGGAGCGCCTCGCAGGGCAGGGTCGCGATGCTGATCGTGGACGACGCGCACCGTCTGCCGGCCGAGCTGCTGGAAGAGCTGCGGCTGCTGGTCAACGCCGCGCAGCAGGGCGGCTGGCCGTTCGAGGTGCTGCTGGTCGGACTGCCTTCGATCGAAGCGACACTCGAAGCGGCGACTCTCGCGCCGCTGCGCCAGCGCTTCTCCGTGCGCACGCGGCTCGCGCCGATGGCGGATGGCGAGATTCGCCGCTACCTGCGGCATCGCGTCACGGTCGCCGGCGGGGACGGCGCCGCTCTCTTCCCGCGCGCGACCTGCAACGAGATCGCCGTGCACGCGGGCGGCGTGCCGCGCCGGTTGAACGCGATCGCTTCCGAAGCGATGCGCCTCGCGCGTTCGGCCGGCGCGGCCTCGGTGCAGGCGGCGCACGTGCGCACCGCCGCCGGGACGCTGTGGGGGCCGCTGAAGAGCGATGGCGAGGCGCCCGCGGAGAGCCGGCCCGCCGGCCCGTCGCCCGCGATGGTGACGCCCGAGGTGCCCGCTCCCGCGGCGCCGCCCGCGGCACGCGCGGCTTCGCCGGCAGCGAAGGTCGCTTCCGAGGTGCCCGCGGTCGCGGCGCCGCCCGCGGCACGCACGGTTTCGCCGGCCGCCAAGGCCGCGCCCGCCCCGCCGGCTTCCGCCGACCGGCACGCCGCGACTTCCGCGGCGCCGCCCGCGCGCCAGGACGCGAACGAGTGGGTCGCGCGCTTCGTCGGCGACAAAGGTCCGATCCGGATCGGATCGCAGGCGGCGGGCTCCTTCGCGGCTTCGCGCACGTCGGCGGGTTTTCCGGACGAACTCCCCGGCGCTCCGGCGCCTGCGCTGCCCTCGTCGTCCGCGCGGGCGCGCCGCCGCCGCGGCGGCGCGCTGCGCCTGGCGAGCTACGCGGCGCTCGCGGGTTTCGCGGTCGTCGCGCTGGTGATCTGGATCGTTCGCGCGCAGGGCACGCCCCGCGGCCCGAAGCCGGCCGCGGCGGTCGAGCGCGCGGCGAGCACGCCGGCGGTGCAGGCGCCGGGGTCCGGGGTGCGCACGAAGTCGGCGGCGCCCGGCGTCACGACCCTCGAGCCCGACCGCGCGCCGGCGACCCGTACCGACGCGGCGCCCGAGCGGCCCAGGAGCCCGACAGGCCGCTGGACGCTTGAAGTCTCGGCGGACGAGAGTCTGGATCGCGCCTTCGAGGAGCGTGACCGGGCGGAGCAACTCGCCGGCATCGAGGGCTGGGTCGTGCCCGCTCCCGAAGGCTCGGGCGCGCCCCACCGGATCGTGCTCGGCATCTTCCGTTCGTACGATCGCGCGAACGCCGCGGCGAGGATGTTGCTCACGTCGAAGACTCTGCCGGCCGTGCGCGTCGTGCCGTTGCCCAGGCGCGGCGACCGTCGCTGATCGCTTCGCCCTCCGCCGCTCCACGCGCCGCGCCCGGCCGATCAGCCCTCGATCTTGTAGATCTCGCGGCGGCCCTCGTCCACGAGGTCGTGGTAGCCCTTCATGATCTCTTCGAACTGCTTCATGTCCTGCTCGCTCGCGCCGGCGCCGGGCATCATCTTCTCGAAGGCTTCCAGGCTCGCCACTTCCATCTCGGCGACGACCGTCCAGTAGCGCTCGGCGCTGAAGTCGGTCATCACCCGCATGTTCGGCATGCCCATCTTCACGCCGAGCTTGTTCATGGCGAGGAACTTCTCGACCAGCGGACGCACCTTGCCGGGTTTGCAGTGCATGACTTCGCGAACGAGCATCATGTGAGTCCTCCTCGTGGATGGGTGCGCAGCCCGCGGACGTGACGTGTACAGGGACGCCGGAAGCGGTCCGGCGGCCCGATCGGGCGGCACCGCATCGTAGGGCGGGACAGCGCTGCAGAGGTCAGGGATCCGCCACGGCCGGCCAGCGGCTTGCCGCCCCGGCTGGCCCGGCCGGATCGCAGCCAGGACTCCACGACCCGCTCTATCTGGCTGCGGCGGGCCGACCTGCCCGGCCCGCGGCCCGCCGCGGCACGCCTGATGCCTTGTCCCCGCCCCGGTCCGTGCCCGCGCGCGCAGCAAGCGCGCGCCGCGCACCGGGCGAGCAGGGAGGTCCGCCATGTGGATCGTCAGTGTCGCGCTCATGACTTCATGGATGGTGTGCGTGCTGCTCGGCTTCACGTTCTTCGGCCTCACGCATCTGTTGTGCGCGGGCGCGGTCGCCCTCGAAGTGTTCCGCCGGCCGGCGCGCCGGGCAGCCTCGACGCCGCACTGAAGGTTCTGCGGGCGCGGAGCCGGCGGTGAGCGTGCGGAGCCCTGCGCGCCGCTCGCGCCGCGGTCCGGCGGGGAGTCAGCGAAGCAGCGCCGCGCGACGCGTGGCCGTGCCGGCCGGGTCCGTCACCCGTATCCAGTAGACGCCGCTGCTCGCCCGCGCGCCCGCGTCCGTGGTTCCGTCCCACACGAGGTCGTGCGCGCCCGCGGCGAACTCGCCCGCCGCGAGCGCCCGCACCTGTCTTCCATCCACGCCATAGACGCACACCGTGGCCCGCGCGGCGCGCGGCAGCGTAAATCGAACGCGGGTGGACGCGGCGAACGGGCTCGGCCAGACGCTGAGCGCCAGCCGGCCGGCATCGCGGCCGTCCGGGGGTCCGACCGCCAGCACCCCCGCTTCGATCTCGCCGCGCACGAACGCCGCGCTGGCCGCGGTGAGCGAGACGTGCGCCTCGTTGGTGTCGGGCCAGAAGACCGCGTCGAAGGGTGTGAGCCCCGCGAGCGGGCCGGCGGCCGAGACGTCGAAGAACGGACCGGCGGGAGAGAGCGCGAGCGACGACACGGTCGGAACGAAGCAGTGCGAGGGATGGAAGGCGACGATGTCGCCGTAGGGCGCCTCGGTCGAATCGAGCTGCGCCATCGAGGCGCGCGAGCCGCCGGGTGCGCCGTCCCACGGCAGCGCGCCGCTCACGACCACGGTCTGCGTGGTGGTCGAGAACAGAATGCGAAGCCTGCCGTCGAAGATGGTGCCGCTCGCCATGTCGGGCAGCGCCCAGACGTTGCCGGTGAGCGACGTGAGGAGCGAGCTGTAGTCGTAGGCGACGAGCTGCGCGCCGGGCGCGAAGCCCTGATCCTGCGCCCGGCCGCTGCCGTTGGCGACCGCCACCCGGCGCGGCAGCGCGGGCCAGTCGCCGATCGCCGCGAGGTCCGAGAGCAGTCCGCTCCGCAAGGGGTCCGCGGCGGCGGAGTTCGTCGGCGGGTTCGTCACGTGGCACAGCAGCATCTGCCGCGCGGCGGGACTGTTGAGCGAAGCGAGGAAGTCGGCGGCGCTCGCCGACTGGCCGGCGAAGAACTGGATCCAGTACTGCAGACCCAGCGGGATGTTCGCGCCGAGCTGCGGAGCGTCGAACGAGATCCATGTCCGCACGCGGTGCGGCAGCGCGCGCGACTCCATGTCGGCGAGGGCGTAACGCGAGCACAGACCGCCCATGCTGGCGCCGACCAGCGCGATCGTGGCGGACGGGGCGATCAGCGACTGCACCTGCGAGAGCAACGCCTCGACGACGAAGGCGTTCTGCTGGATGGGCGCGGTGGCGTCGGTGAAGTCCAGCACGACGGCGTCGAAACCGTCGGCGCGCAGCGTCTCGAGCAGGTCCTGCTGGTCGAGCAGGGCGTAGAGCTCGTCCCAGTACATGCTGTTGTCGATGTCGAAGCCCTCGATCACGACGACCGGGTTGAGGATCGCCGCGTGACCGGGCGCGAGCGCGACGTACGCCCGGCCGGTGCCGTAGACGCCCTGCCAGGGAACGCCCGCGGTCACCTGCAGCGTGTCGTCGGGCAGCGGCGCGGCGAGCGCCGCGACGGGAAACGTGAAGCGGGCTAGCGCCACCGAGCCATCGGCGCGGGTCAGCCGCGCGCTCAGCACGTGCGTGCCGGTCCGCGCGTAGTGAACGGGCACGGGGACGCCGGGGGTGACGGCGCGCTCGCCCAGGCCGTCGGCGAAGTCCACGGCGATCGACCGGGGCGGCCCGCCGTCCACGCGCAGCAGCGCGGGGTCGAGCTCGAACGACAGGTCGCCGCCACGATGCGTGGGCCGCGCGAGCACGGCGGCGGCGACGGCGCGCGCGGGCAGTGCCCGCGGTTCGCCGCGCTCGAGCGAGCCGGGCACGAGCCGGTCGTAGGTGCGATCGAAGAGCGCGATGGGCAGAACGCCACGCTCGTGCGCCGCGCGCGCGGCGGCATCGAGCGCCGGCAGGCCAGGCCCGGCCGGCGCGGCGAACGACGCGCGCCGCAGTTCGTCCCACGCCTGCCGCCAGCGCGTGCGGTCCACCGCTGGCGCGTCGGCGGCGCCGCTCAACTCCTCGAGGCGGGCCAGCGGCAGGACGCGGTCGTAGAGAACGCCGCTCCCGGCGAGGCGCTCGAGCGCCGCCTCCTGCGCGAGGGGGCCTTCGGTCACTTCCCGGGCCTGCGCCGGCGAAGCCACCGCGCCCGCGAGCGTCAGCGCGAGCAGCGTGCCGAGGACGATGGCGCGCGGCCGGTGCGCCGGAGGAAGGGCAGGCAACGAAGCAGGGGAGCGGAGCATGCAGCCGCCTCCATGTAAAGAGGATGGCCGGATTTCGGTCGGGCCCGGCGCGGAATGCTATCACTCGCCGCCGCGCCGGGAGGGCGCGTTGCGCGTACCTGCGGCCCGCGGAGCGGGCGCTCGTCGCGTGTTGCGCCGCGCGGGAACGGGAGCGCGGATCGGGCGCGGGACTTCGGCTATCCTGCCCGCGCCGGCACGGAGAGCCGCGGCCGGCCTTCAACCCCCATGCCTGGAGCCGGACCGTGAGCGCGATCGAAGGCCTCGAACCCGCCGCCCTGTGGAAATATTTCGCCGGGCTTTCCCGCATCCCGCGCGAGTCGAAGAACGAGGCCGCGGCAGGCCGCCACGTGGCGGGGATCGCGAAGCAACTCGGGCTCGCGTTCGAGCAGGACGGCGCGGGGAACCTCCGCGTCCGAAAGCCCGCGTCGCCGGGGCGCGAGGGCCGCCCTTCGCTGTGCCTGCAGGGCCACCTCGACATGGTCTGCGTCGCCTCGCCCGGCAAGGTGCACGACTTCCGCAAGGACCCGATCACGCTGGTGCGCGATGACGGGTGGCTGGGCGCGGACGGCACCACGCTCGGCGCCGACAACGGCATCGCGGTGGCGACGATGCTCGCGATCATGGCCGACGGCACGCTCGAACACGGCCCGCTCGAGCTGCTGTTCACGACCGACGAGGAGACGGGTCTCACCGGCGCGCGCGAGCTGGACGGCGCTCTGCTCGCCAGCCGCACGCTCATCAACCTCGACTCCGAGGACGAGGGCGTGCTCACGGTGGGCTGCGCGGGCGGGGCGGATTCGCTCGGGGCGTGGAAGCTCGACGCCGATCCCGCGCCGAAGGGCGCGCTCGCGCTCGAAGTGCGCGTGACGGGGCTGCGCGGCGGGCATTCGGGCGTCGAGATCCACACGCAGCGCGGCAACGCGATCAAGCTGCTGGCGCGGCTGCTGCGCGAGTGGACGGCGCTGGGCGCGCGGGTGTCGCGCTTCGAGGGCGGTTCCAAGCGCAACGCGATTCCCGCCGGGGCGGTGGCGCTCGTCTGCCTGCCGAAGGCGGGCGAATCGCAGGCCCGGGCGGCCGCCGCGAACCTGCGCGAGACGTTCCGCGCCGAGCTGGCCGCCATCGAGCCGTCGCTCGACGTGATCGTCTCGCCGGCGGCGAAGCGCCCGGCGCGCGTCTGGAAGCGCGCGCTGCAGCGAAGAGTTCTCGCCACGCTGACCGCGCTGCCGCACGGCGTGCAGCGGATGAGCGACGCGATTCCGGGCCTGGTCGAGACTTCGACCAACGTCGCCGTGCTCACGCAGGGCCCGCGCGCCCTGACCCTGGCGACGAGTCAGCGCAGTCTGGCGGCGTCGTGCCTGACGGAGATGGTGACGACCGTCCGCACCATCCTCGGGATGGGCGGCGCCGAGGTGACGGGCGCGGATCCCTATCCGGGCTGGAAACCGGACATGGACTCGCGAATCCTCGGGCTCGCGGTGGAAACCTATCGCGACCTGTACGGCCGCGAGCCGAAGGTCGAGGCGATCCACGCGGGGCTCGAGTGCGGCATCATCGGCGAGAAGGTGCCGGGCATGGACATGGTCTCGCTCGGCCCGACGATCAAGGGCGCGCACTCGCCGCAGGAGCGGGTCGAGATCGCGGCCGTCGCGAAGTACTGGGAGTACCTGCTCGCGCTGCTCGCGCGCTTCGCGTGAACGCGGCGGATCGGCGGCACGGGGCGGCGTTCGGCGCGGCCGGCACAGGGTGGCCGCGCCGCCGCCGTGCGACCGTCGCCGCCGAACCTCGGGCGACGGGTCGCCGGAGCTTTTCTAGCTCGCGCCCTTGTCCTGCTTTCCCTTGACGAGCCGATAGACGAACAGGATCACGATCGCGCCGATCGTCGAGCCGATGATGCCGGCGTTGTGTCCCTGCCCGTACCAGCCCATCGCGCCGCCGAGGAAGTTGGCGACGAACGCCCCGGCGACTCCCAGCGCCATCGTGATCCAGATGCCGCCGGGGTCCTTGCCCGGCATGACGAACTTGGCGAGCGCACCGGCGATGAGTCCGACGATGGCGGTCCAGATGAGGCTCACGACGCCCTCCTGAGAACGGGTGGCCCGGAGGTCCCGGGGTTCGCTTCCGGCGTTACGAGGTCCGGCATCGGATCAGCGGCGGCCGAGCATCCCGCCAAGGCCCTTCATCAGGTCGTCGAGCATCGAGCCGTCGTGGTTGCGGTCGAGCAGCTGCGTGGCGACTCCCATCAGGTCGGGTCGTGACTGCGTGGCGGTGGCGTGCTCGTTCTGCAGCATCGAAGCCAGTCCGGCGGAGTTCAGGCCCTGGGAGTGCTGCGTACGCCCGAGCACGCCCATGACGATCGGGGCGAGCGTCGCCAGCAGCTGCGCGGCCTGCGCGCCGTCGAGTCCGCTCGACCGGGCGACCGCGCGCTGCGCCGCGTCCTGCCGGTCGCCCAGCACGTGGCCGAGGATGCCGGCGCCGTTCGCGGCCCGCCCGCCGAGCGTGCCGCCGAGCAGTCCGCCGAGGTTGTCGAGCAGGCTGCCGTCATGGTCGTTCTGCAGCGCCTGATGGAGCGCGTCCGCGCCGCCCGGCTGCGCGACGTTGCGCGCCAGGCCCGAGAGCAGCATCGGCAGGGCGGCCTCGATCGCGTTGCCCGTCGTCTGCGGGGTGGCGCCGAGCTGCTGGCCGAGCTGGCGCTGCAGGTCGCCGCCGAGCGTGGCGCCGAGAAGATCCAGGACTCCGGGCATGTTCCGTTCCTCCAGGTCGTGCGTGGGTTCGCGCGGTGAAGCCGGCCGCGCGGGGAGACTACGCCGGTTCGAACCGCGTCACCACTTCGTCCGGCATCGTTCGTGTAGGCTGCGCGGCGTGATCCGACTGCTCGCATTCGCATGGGCGGGCCCTGGCTCGCTCGTCGGGCTGGCGTTGTGCCTGATGGCCCGAGCGGGCGGCGGGCCGGCACGACGGCGCGCGGGCACGCTCGAGGCCTGTGGCGGCTGGCTCGGGCGGCTCATGGCGCGCACGGGCGGCCCCGAGCGCAGCCTGCGCGCGGTGACCTTCGGGCACGTGATCCTCGCGCGCGACGAAGCGAGCCTCGAGGAGTTCCGCGAGCACGAGCGCGTCCACGTCCGGCAGTGGGAGCGCTGGGGCCCGCTGTTTCCGTTCGCGTACCTCGCGGCGTCGCTGTGGGCGTGGCTGCGCGGCCGCGATCCATACCGCGGGAACCGCTTCGAGCGCGAGGCCTGGGGCGATCGTGAGCCGCGCCCGCGCCAGGCGCGTCCGCGGCGCCGGTCGAACCGCCGGCGCCCGAACCTTCGCTAGCTCGCAGCCGGCTGCTTCCTGCCGGCCACGCGCAGGTGCCAGAACAGCAGCAGGACGAACGCTCCGGCCACCGAGGCGATGAAGCCCATCGGGAACTTGGTCGGCCAGCGCAGCAGCCAGAAGACCAGCTTGCCGAGCAGCCCGCCGACGAAGCCGATCGCCAGCGTCATGAACCAGCCGACCTTGTCCTTGCCCGGAAACAGCGCCCGGGCGATCAGCCCGACGAGGAACGCCCCGATCAGGTTGAACACGATCCAGCCGCCGACGATGGTGGCGAGCACTGCGAGCGTTGCCTTCATGGCGGCCCTCCCGGATTTCCGATCAGCCCTTGCAGAAGCGGTCCGCCACTTCGAGCGCCTTGTCGATCGCGGCGAGGCCCTCGCGGGCGTCGTCGTCCGGGATCGTGCACGGGGGCGCGACCTGCAGTCGGTTGAAGTGCACGAAGGGCCACACGCCGTTGGCCTTGCACGCGGCCATCAGCTCGGCCATCGGCTTCGCGTCCGCGCCCGAGGCGTTGAACGGCACGAGCGGCTCGCGGGTCTTGCGGTCCCTGACGAGCTCGATGCACCAGAAGACGCCGAGCCCGCGCACCTCGCCGACGCTGGGATGCTTCGCCGCGATCCTGCGCAGCTCGGGACCGATCACGTCGGTGCCCAGGTGCCGGGCGTGCTCGACGATGCGTTCGTCCTTGAAGATGCCGATGCTGGCGACGATGGACGCGCAGGCGAGCGGATGGCCCGAGTACGTGAGGCCGCCGGGGAAGACCCGCTCGCGGTAGGTCTCGGCGACCTTGCGGCTGATGATCACGCCGCCCACCGGGATGTAGCCCGAGTTGGAGCCCTTGGCGAAGGTGATCAGGTCGGGCGTCACGTTCCACTTGTTGACCCCGAACCATTCGCCGCAGCGGCCGAACCCGGCCATGACCTCGTCGCTGATCATCATGATGCCGTGCCGGTCGCACAGCGCCCGCACGCCGGCGAGGTAGCCGTCGGGCGGCACGAGGATGCCGTTGGTGCCGACGACGGTCTCGAGCAGGATGGCCGCGACCGTGTGCGGCCCTTCGACCATGAGCACGTCGGAAAGGTGCTGGAGCGCGCGCTCGCACTCCTCGGCTTCGCTGGTCGAGTGAAACGCCGAGCGGTACGGGTACGGGCCCCAGAACTTCACCATGCCGGGCACGCCGGGCTCGTTGCCCCAGCGGCGCGGGTCGCCGGTCAGCGCGATCGAGGTGCCGGTGGCGCCGTGATAGCTGCGGTAGGCCGAGAGCACCTTGTAACGGCCGGTGTGACCGCGGGCGAGGCGGACGGCGTTCTCGACCGCGTCGGTGCCGCCGTTGGTGAAGAACACCATGTCGAGGTCGCCGGGCGCGAGCTCGGCGATCAGCCGCGCGGCCTCGCTGCGCATGTCGTTGGCGAAGCCCGGAGCGATCGTGCACAGGCGCCCGGCCTGCTCCTGGATGGCGGCGACGAGCCTGGGGTGCTGGTGTCCGATGTTGACGTTGACGAGCTGGCTCGCGAAGTCGAGCCAGGTGCGTCCCTTTTCGTCCCACATGCGCGAACCCTTCGCGCCGGCGATGACGGTGGGCTGGAGCAGACCCTGGGCGGACCAGGAGTGAAAGACGTGCGCGCGGTCGTTGGCGTAGGCGTCGGCCAGATAGGGCGAGGTGTTCGTGTCGAGTTGGGTCATGGCCGGAAGGCTAAGCCGTGCGGCGCCGCTCGACAACCCGCCCGTCGTCAGGGGGGACGGGGGCCGCTCGAGCACCGACGGAACGGCTATAGTGCGCCGTCCGCACCACCCTGGTTCCAGCCATCCGGAGAACCCGTTGACCGAAGCCATCGGCTACCTCGCGGCCGCGTGCACGACCTTCGCCCTGCTGCCCCAGGCCGTTCACGTCTGGCGAAAGCGTTCGGTGGGGGACGTCTCGCTGTCCATGTACGTGATCCTGGTGAGCGGCGTCGTCGCCTGGGTCGTGTACGGAGCGCTCATCCACTCCCTGCCGCTCATCCTCGCGAACAGCGTGAGCTTCCTGTTCGCGGGCTCGGTCCTGGCGGGCAAGCTGGTGTTCATGAAGCGGGGCGCGAAGGCCTGAGCGGCGCGGCGCCACGCGCCGGCACCGGCGGATTGCGGCCGCTCGCGCCCGCGTGACATCTTCGCGGCGTGGTCCGTCCCATCCCGCGCCCTCGCGCGTCCGAGCCCGCCGCACGCGTTCCGCCCGCCGCTCATGTCGCCGCCTGGCCGTCGCTGGTCGTGGCGGCGGTGGCGCTGGCCTGCTACCTCGCATGGTGCCCGCGCGTCACCGGCGACAAGGACAGCCCGGAGTTCACGCTCGTTCTGGCGACGCTGGGCGTCGCCCATCCGACCGGCTATCCGCTCTACACGCTGCTCGGCCACCTGTTCGTGAGCGTGCTGCACGCATGGGGCGCGAGCTGGGCGTACGCCGCCAACGCCTGGAGCGCGCTCGGCGGGGCGCTCGCGGTCGGGCTGCTGCACGCGCTGGCGACGCGGCTGCTCGCGGGCGCCGGGGTTCGCTCGCGCTTCACGCCGCTGCTCGTGCTTCCGGCGGTGGCGGTGTTCGCGCTCGATCCCGTCTGGACGTACGAAGCGACGCTGGCCGAGGTCAACAGCTGGCACCTCGCCTGGGCGGCGGGCGCGGCGCTCTACGCGGCCGGGCTGCTGCAGGGGCCGGCGCCGCGCGGCCGCTCGCTCGTCACGAAGGCGGCGCTCTGGGGCCTGCTCGTCGGCGTGGGGCTCGCGCATCACCGCACCAGCGTCTGGATTTCGGGGCCGTTCACGCTGGCGCTGCTGGCGCATGCCCGCCCGCGCAACGCCGCGCCGTGGCTCGCGGCGTGCGCGGGCGCGCTCGCGCCGCTGCTGTCGTACGGGTACATCTTCTGGCGGGCCTCGCACCCGGCGGCGGTGCAGTGGCCCTCGCTCGTTCCGGGCGCGATCGGCCTGCACCTGAGCGGCGCGGGCTACGCGCACTACCTTGGCCACTTCGCGCCGTCCGACGTCCAGCGCAGGCTGCTGGTCGAGGGCGTCTTCCCGTGGCTCGCGCCCGCGCTGCTCGCGGCGTGCGTCTGGCCATTCCTGCGCGGCGGCGCGCGGGTCCTGCGCCTGGCGCTGGCGGCCGCGGTGCTCGTGCAGACGGCCTACGCGTTCTTCTACGGCGTGCCGGACCCCTCGAGCTATTTTCTCGTCCCGCTCGCGCTCGGGCTCTCGCTCGTGCCGGCGACGCTCGCGGCGCTGCCGCGCGCGCGGCGTTTCGGCGCGCCGCTCGCGATCGCGGCCGCGCTGGTCGTGGCGGCCGCGGGCCGGACGTGGCCGCGGGTGGCGGCCGAGCGCGTGTCGGTGTTCGCGAAGTTCGACGCGCTCACGCGGCCCATGTGGACCGGGATCCCGCGCGAGCGCGGCTTCGTGATCTGGGAGGACGACATGTCCTACCGGCTGGTGGCCTACCAGCTCCTCGACGGCCTCAAGCCCGGCCTCGTGGTCGTGAATCCGGTGACGTTCAAGAATCCGCTCGCGCGACGGACGTTCGCGGCCCGGCACGGCTTCGACCCCGCCGGAGACCTGCCGCCGGCGGCCGCCTACACCGAGGGCGAAGGTCCGGAGCTCGACCCGCTGCGTGAGGCGGTCGTGGATCGTCTCGCGCGGACGGGTGAGCCGGTGCTGGTCTTCCTGCCGCAGGTGCCGTCGGTGCGGCTGTTGCGCGAGGGCGGATCGGTGGCGGGCGCGCGCGACGCGGCGGGCGATCTCCCGCGTCCCGAGCCCCGGCCGGGCGAAAACTGACCCGAAAGGAGAACCTGCGGACGTGAGCGAACTCAATCCTCAGCGTGAACAGATGGCCGACGAATCCATGGTCCGCAACCTGGCCGCCCAGGCGCTGGCGATCTGGCCGCAGGAATCCGAGCTGCTGCGGCGCTACGGCCTCGCGGACGACATCCGCATCCTCGACGCGGGCTGCGGCACGGGCGAGATCTCGCGGCGCCTGGCGGAGTTCTTTCCCGGATCGAGCGTGCTGGGCGTGGACATTCTCGATCACCACCTCGAGCTCGCGCGCGAGCGCTGCGCGCGGTACGCGCCGCGGCTTTCGTTCGAGCACCGCAGCGTCTTCGACCTCGGCCTGCCGGCGGCGTCGTTCGACCTGACCGTCTGCCGGCACGTGGTGCAGGCCATTCCGCATCCGGAGCGCGTCTTCGCCGAGCTCGCGCGCGTGACCCGGTCCGGCGGCCGGCTGCACCTGATCGCCGAGGACTACGACATGCTGCATTTCCGCAGGGGCGAGCCGGACCCGCGCGACTTCTGGCACGAGGTGCCGGCGCGCATGAGCGCGAGCGAAGCGACCAACGCCTTCATCGGCCGCGACACGCCGCCGATGCTCGCGCGCCTCGGGCTGCTCGACGTGCGCGTGGACTACGTGACGGTGGACACGCTGCGGGTGCCGCGCGAGACGTTCGCCGCGATCCTCGAAGCGTGGCGGGACGGGTACGCGAAGCTGGCCGCCGAGCTCATGGGCTGGCCGACCGGGCGGGCGCGCGGCTACTTCGAGGCGATGATCGCGAACATCCGCGACCCGGACGGCTACGCGGTCTGGCACGTGCCGGTGGTGAGCGCGCGGGTGCCGTGAGGGCCGTGGCCCGGCCCGGGCGGTTCCGACCGCGCGGCGGGCGCTTACGGACCACGGGCCGCCCGCCGGCGGCCCCGCCTGATCGCGAGCGCGCACCTGTCGCCGCCCGGAGCCGTCGGGTACGATGCGCCGCGTTCCGCTTCTCGGCTGCTCACTTCCCCGAGGTTGCCATGCGCCTTCGCAGGATGCGATTCGCCGCGCCGCTCGCGCTCGCCGCGCTCGTCGCGCTCCCCGGCTGCACCGCCGTGCAGGAGCTGGCCGCGCTGCGGCTCGTCTCGTTCGGACTGTCGAACGTCTCGGACGTGAAGTTGGTGGGCATTCCGATCGGACCGGGCGCGGACTACTCGAAGCTCGGGCTGGCGGACGTGGCGCGCCTCGCGGCCGCGCTCGTCGCCCGGCAGGCGCCGCTCGAACTGGTCGCGCACGTCAGCGCCACCAACCCGCCCGAGAACAAGGTGAGCGCGCGGCTCGTCGGGCTGGGCTGGAAGCTGTTCGTCGAGGACCGGCAGGCGATCGCGGGCAACCTGGACACGCCCGTCGAGATTCCGAGCGGGCGGACGGTGGACGTGCCGGTGGCCGTGCGCTTCGATCTCGCGCAGCTCAGCTCGGGCGGCGCGCGGGACCTGTTCGATCTGGCGGTGGCGATCGCGGGACAGGGCGCGATCACGAAGGACCTGCGCCTCGAGCTGGTGCCGACGATCGAGACCCGCCTCGGTCCGCTGACCTACCCGTCGCCGATCGTGATCCGCAGGACCGGCGCCGACCGATAGACCGCGCGCCGCGAAGCGGCGACCGGGGCGCGCGGGCGGCCCGCTTGCTCGGCATCCTGCCTCGCTGCGCTGCATCCACTCGGGCTCACGCCGTCCCTGGCTCCGCCCTCGTCGGACGCACCGCCCGCGCGCCCCGGACGCCGCTTCGCGGCACGCCGGCTTCGGCCGCGTCGCGCCGCGGCGTCAGCGGAAGCTGTAGGTGAACACCGCCTGCACGTAGCGTCCCAGCGTGTCGTCGCGCTGGTCCTCGACGTAGGTCTCGGTGACGCTGCGGCTGACGCTGCGGTTCTGCGCGAGCACGTCGGTGGCGGTCACGCGGATCTCGCCGCGGCCGTCCTTGAGGAACTTCTTGCCGAGCGTCGTGTTCCACAGCACGACGTCCTGGCCGTACGCCGACGGCACGCCGCTCTGCAGGTTGTGGTTGAGCTCCTGGCGCACGACGATGCCGCGCGGCGCGACGGCGTTGAAGCGGATGCCGACGACGTGCGAGTAGTAGTCGCCGCCGCTCGTGGTCGTCAGGTTGCTGCGCGAGAAGTTGTAGGTGCCCCGGTAGGAGAGCGTGAAGTCGAGGTTCGGGCTGATGTTGCTGGCCAGCACCGTGCCCCCGCGCAGGGCGTAGGTGTCGCCGAGGTTCGTTTCGCTTCCGACGAGCGTGGGCGTGCGGGTGTACGTGCCGCCGCCGTTCACGCTGAACACGCTCTTGAGCCACGGCGCGGGCATGCTGTAGACGCCGAACAGGCTGGCGTTCCACGAGGGCTGATCGAGATTCACGGGCCGCGTGAGCTGCGTGCCGCCCGCCAGCGCGATGCCGTCCACCACCGTGTCGGCCGGGGCGACGAAGATCGAGTTGCCGATCGGGCTCGACGTGCGGGTCACGCTCGCGAACACGAAGCGGCTGCGCGAACGTGCGGGGTCGGCCTCGGACCAGCGAACCGAGACCGAGTTGCGGTGGCTCGGGCGCAGGTCGGGATTTCCGCTCGAGAGCGCCAGCGGATTCGAGTTGTCCACCACGTTCTGCAGCTGCCGGATGGACGGCGCGTCGGTCGAGGTGTTCCACGAGACGCGCAGGCTGCGGCGGTTCGCGAAGTTGCCGGTGAGCTGCGCCGAGGGCAGGAAGTCGCCGAACGTGCGATCGATCACGCGCGAGTCCGGGAAGGTCTGCTCCGAGAGAAGCCGGGTGCTCTGGTACGAGGCGTTGCCGAGCAGCCGCCAGGAGCCGCGGGTCGCGAGCAGGGCGACGCCGCCGTTCTGCGCCGTGGTGCGGCTCTCGTACGAGTTGGACAGCGTGCTCTCGGGCAGGCTGTACGTGCCGCTCACGGGATCGAGGCTCCAGGCGCGCGCATCGGCCGAGCTCGAGGTGAGCGAGGGGTTCCAGATGATCTGGCCCTGCAGCCACGGCGCGAGCGGCTCGGTGAAGGCGACACGGGACGAGTACGAGCGCGTCACGGAGCGCGAGTCGCCCCGCTGGTCGAGCGTGTCGCTGCTCGTGGTCATGCCGTCGTAGTAATCGGTGAGCGAACGCTGGGCGTCGTCGCCGTCCCGCAGCGTGCTGCCGAGGTTGAGATCGGCCGACACGTTGCGGCCGCGCTTCGCGAAGCGGTGGCGCAGCGTCAGGCGGCCCGACAGGTTGTCGCCGTCGGTGTTCTGGCGCGAGTCGCTGGTCGAGCGGCCGAGCGCCGCGCCGAGCACTCCGATGTTGGCGGCGTCCGCCGCGTTGCCCACGTCGCTCTGCTGAAAGTAGAGCCGCGGCTGGAAGATCACCGAGTTGAGCGAATCCGGCGTCCATTCGAAGCGGGCGTCGAAGCGCTGATTGTCGTTGCGGTCGTTCGAGACGTTGCGCTGGTCGTAGAACGCCAGCGAGTCCTGGGCGGGCAGGTACTGGCGGGCGAGCGACTGGCGGTTGTCGGTGTCGGTGCGATTGGCGAACAGGCTGGCGCTCACCTGGAGCCGGGGGCCCCACTGCCCGACGTAGTTCGTGCCGCCGGCGCTGGTGGTCGAGATGCCCGGGCTCTGGCCGACGAGGAAGCTGCCGGGGTCGAACGCGCCGCCGCCGAAGCCGCCGCCCATGCGGACGACGCGCTGCCCGCCGCCCGGGGAATGTCCGCCGCCGCCGTGCATCATCATGCGCATGCGCGGTCCGCCGCCGCCCTGCGGGTCGCTCATCGCGCCGAACAGGTCCTGGTGCGAGAAGTTCTGCTGGTTGATGTTGTTCGCCATGCCGATCAGCGTCAGTCGCGACGCGCCGCGGATGCGCGTCCAGTTGCCGCCGGACTGGTAGAGGTTCTGATCGCCTCCGCCGGCGTAGACCTTGCCGAAGCCCGCCTTCCGGTCGCGCAGGATGAAGTTCATGGTCTTCTGCGACTGGCCGTCGTCGAAGCCGCTGAACTCGGCCTGGTCGCTCATCCTGTCGTAGACCTGGATGCGGTCCACGACTTCGGCGGGCAGGTTGCGCATCGCGGCCGCCGGGTCGCTGCCGAAGAACGGACGGCCGTTGACCAGCACGTTCTGCACCTGCTCGCCGTTGGACTTGACCTGGCCGTTCTCCAGCGTCACGCCCGGGAGCTTCTGCACGAGGTCCTCGGCGGTCGCGTCGCGGTTGATCTTGACCGCGCTGGCGCGGAACTCGGTCGTGTCGGCGCGCACGACCGCCGGAGCGGGCGACTCGCTGACCGTGATGCCGGCGACCGGGACGGACTCGGGCGTGAGCGCGAGCGCGCCGAGGTCCTGGTCGGCCTTCGTGATCCGCACGACGGTCTTGAGCGGCGCGTAGCCTACGCGCGTGACCTCGAGCCGGTAGCCGCGGATTCCGAGCCCGGAGAGGGTGAACGTACCGTCGTCCTTCGCCGCCGTCTGGCGGACGTCGGAGGAGTCCGCCGCCGCGATGAGGCGGACGGTCACGGCGGGCACCGGGGCGCCGGTCGTGGAATCCAGCACGCGGCCGTGGACGCTGACCTGCTGCGGCGGCGATTGGGCGAGGACGAGGGCGGGGGCGAGCAGCAATGCGAAGGCGAACGAAGCGGCGATCCGGCGCATCAGGGTCCTCGGTCGGGGGGGCTCGTCGGCTCACGACGGTTCGTGGGATGGACGCACGAGACTACCCGCTGGTTCCCCGGCGCGCCCGCGACCGCCGGCGCGTACGGCGGTCGCAATTGCCGCGCTCGTGGCGAAGTCGGCCGGGGCGGCTCGTGGCGCGGGCCGCGCACGCGCGTCCGTGCGGGCGCGGGTCCGCTCAGTAGGGGCGGTAGCTCTTCTCCTCGATCAGCTCCGAGCCGAGCGCGAGGTTGAGCTCGCGCTTGATCTCCGCCCGCCGGTCGTTCGTGCGGTAGACCGCGCGGGCCAGCTCGACGAAGCCGGCGCCGAAGTCTCGTGCGGCCTCGCAGGCGCGGATCTCATCCTCGATCTCCCACAATCGCTCGTTGACCGCCTTGAGCTCGGCGGTGAGCGCCGTGACGTCGCGCGCGGCGAGCGGCGAGGCGGCCCAGGTGGCGCGCAGCAGTTCGAGCTCGCGGCGGACGTTCACGAGCTTGGACGCGTCGGAGATCCGCTCGGCCTTGATCTCGAGGATCGTGAGCTTGTCGAGGAACTCGCCGGGCGACGTCTGGACGCTCAGCATGACCGGCCCGCTCCGGCGCCGGGCCGGCCGGCGGGTGAGGTGTGGGGCGTCACATCAGCGTCCGCATCAGTCCGTATATGCCGACACCGAGCGCGGCGAGCGAATCGCCGGCGATCAGGCCGCCTCCCACGAGCGACATGGTGCTCATGTCCTCGGGCAGGCCTTCCTGCCCGGGTCTGGGCGCCCGCTTCGACTGGGCGGTCTGGATCAGCGAGCTGAAGATGCCGCCGACTCCGAACCACATCGAGGTTCCGAACTCGACGAAGCCGCCGAAGGACGAGGCGTAGGGACTGGGCAGCAGGACGCAGTCGAGCGCCAGGTCGGTGTAGTAGCCGGCTCCACCCTTCGCCACCCACGCCTTCCAGCCGGGATGGTGCTTGATGACCTTGCGCAGCACCTCGGTGAGCAGTCCGAGCCCGATGCCGAAGACGAGCGCGATCATCACCTTGGGGTTCGGGTGCGTGAGGCTGTCGAGCGCGCCGACGAACTTGTAGGTCATCGCCGACTGCCACTTCTCGGTCTCGGCACCGCCCGGATGCACGAGCTGGTTGATGTTGAGCACCGGGTACGCCTTCATGAACAGCCGCGCCAGCACGACGCTCATGACCGCGCCCATGGCGATGCCGATGACCTGGTAGCGGAACTGGATCGTGCGGTTCGTGCCCAGGCGCCAGCCGGTCGAGCGGTCCTGCTGCATGTCGCCGCCGACGCTGGTCGAGATGAGCAGGATCGCCGCGCACATCAGGCCGGTGATCGGGTCCTTGAGGCCGACGGTCGCGAGGATGAACACGGTCATCACGAACGCGCTCGAGATGGGGTTGCTGTCCGAGATGCCGAGCGAGATGCCGTTGACCATCAGGAAGACGAACGCCAGCGCGATCGCCACGCCGACGAACAGCAGCGGAAGGTGCAGCACGCCGACGCCCATGGCGACAATCGCCAGTGCCCAGAACACGACCCACATCCACAGGAAGCGGCTGTCGGTCTTCTTCCAGTCCGGGGTCGGCTCCGTCGGCGCCTTGCTCCGGCCCCATTGCTTCAGGGCCGAGAACGCGAGGACGGACATGTCCACCGCCGCGGCGCCCATGATCATGCCGAGGGCGGCGATGAAGGCGATCTTGCGGAACGGGTCGTGCTCGCCGATCCAGCCGTTGGCGCGCAGCCACGGCGTGAGCCAGACGCCGATGGCGCCGACGACGATGGCCGGCACGCCGATGCGGGCGCCGACGATCATGCCGGCGCCGAAGGTCGCGGCCGAGTAGCCCGTGCCGGCGAAGCGGGTCATCGCCGCGCCCAGCGCGCCCTTGAACGGGATGCTGACCGCAAGGCCGCTGGCGAGCCCGGCGAGCGTGCCGCCGCCGAGCTTGGCGATGGACTCCTTGAGCAGGCGGATGTCGGTGAGCGCCCGCAGGATGTTCGCGACCGCGAAGCCGGAGGGGAACGACAGCCGCATCCGGTCCACGAGAATCGGGGTGTACAGCATGCCGACGCCGACCCCGAACATGCCGATGCACATGAAGTAGGCGACCATCTGCCAGACGGGCGGCTCGGGAAGCCCGAGCCACGTCATGGCCTGGATCAGCACCGCCATGCCGGACAGGCCGGCGACCGACGCGGCCATCGTCTGCATGTAGTTCGCGCCGTGCTTGCCCTCGGCGCCGTAGCCGTAGGTGACGACGCTGCCGAGGATGCCGGCCAGCACCTGCCCGCCCACGAAGAAGCCGAGCGAGAAGTTCATGTACGCGGCCGTGATGCCGCCGAGCGGGCCGAGAATGAAGATCGCGACGCAGCCGAGCAGGATGTAGTAGGCCGGCGTGTCGATGGGCGGGAGGAAGCTTCGTTTTGGGCTCATGGTCGCGGGAAGATAGCAGCGCCGTCGCGACCGGCCCACGGGATTCTGCGGCGGGCGCGCCGCACCGGCGTCAGGCCGGCCGCGAGGCCCTGACGAACGCCGTCAGCTCCTTCCCGAGCTTCTCTAGCGAGGCCGGGTGCACGTACATCATGTGCCCGGCTTCGTAGTAGCCCATCGTGACGTTGCCCTCCAGCTCCGCCGGCAGGCCGAGGTGGTGGAACGTGTGCTCGGTCGCGAAATAGGGCGTGGCGAGGTCGAAGTAGCCGTTGGCGACGTAGATCCTGAGGTGCGGATTCGCGACCATCGCCGCGCGCAGGGTCTCGACCACCTCGACGAACCGGTTCTCGTGCTCGTGGAATCGCCACGCCTCGTTCGTGCGGAAGCTGAGGATCTCGTACGGCAGGTCGCTCTCGAACTCCAGCTCGCCGCGCACGTAGTCGTTGAGCGTCGCCGTGTAGGGACCGAGGATGGGAGCGAAGCTCGGATCGGTGGCGATCTCGGCGCCGGTCGCGTCGCGCTCCACGCCGGTGAAGCGGCTGTCGAGCCGTCCCACCGTGCGGCGTTCGTGGCGGAGCAGCTCCTTGCAGAAGCGAAGGATCTCGGGGCGCAGGTTGGCGCGCTCGACGTAGTCCGGCGACAGGCCCGTGAAGCTCGCCACGCGGGCGGCGACCGCCGTCCGCTCGGCGGCCGGCAGCGCCGAGCCGCGCAGCAGCGCCGTCGCGTACTCGCCGGTGGCGAACGCCTCGGCCTGTCGCAGCGTCGCCGCGAGGTCCTTCTGCAGCTCCGGCGCGAGCCGCCGGTGGTACCAGGCGGTCGCCGCGTAGGCCGGCAGGTAGACGATGCTCGGCAGGTCGTTGGTCGGCAGGAACTCGAGCGTCTGGAAGTCGAGCACCGAGGAGACGAGCATGATGCCGTTGAGGAACATGCCGTGGCGCTCCTGCAGGTAGCCCGCGAGTCCCGCCGCGCGCGTCGTTCCGTAGCTCTCGCCGATCAGGAACTTGGGGCTCGGCCAGCGGCGATAGCGCGTGCACCACAGGCGGATGAAATCGCCGACCGACTCGATGTCCTTCTTGAAGTTGTGGAAGGCCTTCGCCTTCTCGCCCGCGACCGGCCGGCTGAAGCCGGTGCTGACCGGGTCCACGAACACGAGGTCGGACTCGGCGAGCAGCGAGTGCTCGTTGTCGGTGAGCCGGTAGGGGGGCCGGGTCGAGCGTCCGGCGTCCTCCATGACCACCCGCCGGGGACCGAGCGCGCCCAGGTGCAGCCACACCGAGGAGGAGCCGGGCCCGCCGTTGAAGGCGAAGGTCACCGGCCGCTTCCCGGGCTCGGGGGCGTCGCGCAGCGTGTAGGCGACGAAGAACACGCTCGCGCGGGCCTTCTCGCCCTCGGAGACGCCTTCCTGCTCGCCCTTCTTTTCGCTCTCCTCGCGCAGCACGATCGTGCCGGCGGTCGCGGTGTAGGCGAGCTCGCGTCCGCCGACGCGCGCCGTGTGCTGCGTCACGACCAGGCGATCCGCGGGTTCTGGCGTGTTCCGGGCGGGATCGGGGGCGGCGGCTTCGGCCTTCTCGGTCATGCGAATCTCCGATGTGCGCGGCGGTGGCGAACGCGAGCGAAGGAACGCGGCCATGATGCCACGTCCGCTCTCCGGTCGTCACCGGGCCCGGCGGAAGCCGGCGGCGCCGGAGAATCCGCTCCGCGGGCAACTGCGGGCTCGCATTGCGAGCCGTTCGTCCGATAACCTGCGCGACGAAAGGTCGGAGTCGGACCCGCCCGCCGCACGGCCATCGCACACGAACCGGAGGTCGAAGGACTTGAAGGAAATCCGCGCCTGGACCACGAAGGATTCCACGTCGCTCTACAACGTGAGCGGCTGGTCGAGCGGCTACTTCCGCGTCAACGACGCGGGCCACATCGAAGTCACGCCCGCGGGCCCGGACGGCGGAAGCGTGGACCTGTTCGAACTCGCCGAGGACCTGCAGCGCCGCGGCCTGGGCATGCCGCTGCTCATGCGCTTCTCCGACATCCTCCACAGCCAGGTGAAGCACCTCTTCGGCTGTTTCGACAACGCTATCCGCGAATACGGCTACCGCGGGCGCTACCGCGGCGTGTTCCCGATCAAGGTCAACCAGCAGCACCAGGTGGTCGAGGAACTGGTCCGCTGCGGCGGCCCGCTCGGCCTGGGGCTCGAGGCGGGCTCCAAGCCCGAACTGCTGGCCGGCCTCGCGCTGCTCGACAGCGCCGCCGACGGCCTGCTGATCCTGAACGGGTACAAGGACGTCGAGTACATGGAGACGGCGCTGCTCGCGCAGAAGATCGGGCGCTACCCGATCGTCGTGATCGACCGCTACCGCGAGCTCGATCTGCTGCTGGGCGTGGCGCGTCGGCTCGGCATCCGACCGCACATCGGCGTGCGCGCCAAGCTGACGACCAAGGGCGCGGGCAAGTGGATGGAGTCCACCGGGGACCGCTCCAAGTTCGGGCTGACCGCGACCGAGATCATGATGCTGGTGGACAAGCTCCGCGAGGCGCAGATGCTGGACTGCCTCGAGCTCGTGCACTTCCACATCGGCTCGCAGATCTCGAGCGTCCGCGCCATCAAGGACGCGATGACCGAGGCTTCGCGCGTTTACGTCGAGCTGGCGAAGGCGGGTGCCGGGCTCAAGTTCCTCGACGCCGGCGGCGGCCTGGGCGTGGACTACGACGGCTCTTCCACCAACTGGCATTCGTCCACGAACTACACGATGCAGGAGTACGCCAACGACGTCGTCGCGGCCATCCAGGATGCCTGCGAGACCGCCGGCGTGCCGCACCCGGACCTCGTCACGGAGTCGGGCCGCGCGCTGGTGGCGCACCACTCGGTGCTGGTGTTCAACGTGCTCGACGTCAACGAGGTCGTGGTCGGACAGACGCCGCCGCCCGTGAGCAAGGACGATCCGCCGGTGATCCGCCAGATCATCGAGACGTGGCGCGGAGTTTCGCGCAAGAACTTCCAGGAGGCGTACCACGACGCGCTGCAGGCCAAGGAGGAGGCGACCAACCTCTTCAACCTGGGACTGCTCGATCTGGGCGGAAGGGCGCGCGTGGAGCAGCTCTTCTGGGGCTGCTGCGAGGCGATCCTGAAGATCATCCGCGAGCTCGACTACGTGCCGGACGACCTCGACGGCCTCGAGAAGGGCCTGGCCGACACCTACTACGGCAACTTCTCGCTGTTCCAGTCGGCGCCCGACCACTGGGCGGTCAAGCAGCTGTTTCCGGTCGTGCCGATCCACCGGCTGAACGAGCGCCCGACCCGACGCGGGGTGATCGCCGACCTGACCTGCGATTCGGACGGCAAGATGGACCAGTTCATTGATCTGCGGGACGTGAAGAACTGGCTCGAGCTGCATACCTTCGAGGGCCCGCCGTACTACCTGGGCGTGTTCCTCGTCGGCGCCTACCAGGAGATCCTCGGCGATCTGCACAACCTGTTCGGCGACACGAACGCCGTGCACATCGCGCTCGACGAAAACGGCTACCGCGTCGTCGAGGTGGTCGAGGGCGACTCGGTCACCGAGGTGCTCGGCTACGTGCAGTACTCCAAGCAGAGCCTCGTCCAGCGCCTGCGGCAGGCCAACGAAGAGGCGCTGCGCCGGGGCCTGCTGACGTTCGAGGAGTCCGCGCTGCTCATGAAGCGCTACGACGAGGGCCTCGCGGGGTACACCTACCTCGAGGAGGACGACAGCGTGCCGGCTCCGGCCAACGGCGCGAACGGCAAGTCGGCCGTGGCGGCTTCCGCGGCCGCGGAGCCGGCGCCGAAGACGCAGTCGGCGAAGGTCACGGAGTCCACCGCCCGCTCACGCTGATCGGGCCGGAGGTGAAACGGGAGCGGCGCGGATCCCCGAAGGGTTCCGCGCCGTCGTGCTTGCGGCCCGCCCGCTCCGTCAGGCGGCCTTCGCGTACGGCTCCTCGTCGTCCTCCTCGTCGAGGTCGTCGTCCTCCTCGCGGGCGGTGCCGACGGCGACCCGCATCCGGCTGACCACCTCGCGCTCCTCGCGCAGGTTCTCGACGATGCTCTCGGCCTGCTTGACGAGCATCTTGAGCGAGCCCGCCTTCTCGACGGCCTGGTCCACGATGACCTTCTGACCCTGCAGGGCCTCGAGGCTCGAGTGCACGTCCACCAGCAGGGCTTCGGCGCGGGCGAGCCGTTCCTCGGCCTTGGTCATCTGGCGCTTGCGCTCGTCGATCGCGCTCGACATGTCGCGCACGTCCTGCAGGCGCGACATCACGTCCTCGAGCAGCTTGCGGCCGTCCTCGGCCTCGCGCTGCGACGAGGAAATGGCGCGCACCTCCGAGGCGGTCTTCTCGACCATCGCGAACATGCGGTCCAGGTCGGCCTGCAGCGCGTCCACCGTGCCCTGCCGGGCCGACAACTGCTCCAGCGAGCGCGCGACGCTCTGCTCGACGAGGTCCCACTTCGCCATGCGCTCCTCGAACCGGTCGAGCCGGCGTTCGACCGGCTGCAGGTCGCTCGCGCGGTGCTCGAGCCCGGACGCCAGTTCGGCCAGCCGGGCCGCCCGCTCCTCGGCCGCCGAAAGCGCCGCGCCGAGGCTGCCGGCGAGTTCGTCGAGGTGCTGCGCCGACTCGGCAGCCTGCTGGCGCAGGCCGGAGGCCTTCTGCAGGTCCTTCTTCGCCGCGTCGAGCGCCTGGTGGCGCTGCTCCAGCTCCTTCTTGAGCGTCTGCGTGCGTTCGGCGAGCGCCTCGACCGACTGCACGCGTGCCTCGACGGCCGCGACCTGCCTGCGCGCCTCGTCGGCGTTGCGCTCGGCCGCCGAGAGGTTGGCGGACGTCGCCGCGACCACCTCCGCGATGCGCGCCGCCTCGTCGGCCTTCTCCGACAGGCCGGCGAATCGCTGCTCCGCCGCCTGCATGCGCTCGAGCAGCTGCCGGCCACGCTCGTCCATGTTGCCCGCCTGAGTGCCGAGATTGGTGAGGCGGCGTTGCACGTCCTCGACGGACTCGCGGCGCGACTCGATCATGTCGAGCGCATCGGCGATGTGGCGCGTCTGAGTCTGCGCCTGGTCCACGACCGGCCGCAGCGCCTGCAGCTCGTCCACCTGCGCGCGCACCGCGGCGACCGACCGCTCGACGGTGGCGAGCCAGTCCTTCGTCTCGTGCTGCGCGTCACGCGTGCGCGTGAGTTCGGCGTGCGCGAGCTGCGTCTGCTCGAGCGAATCCCGGACCAGCGCGTGCGCTCCGCGAAGCTGCTCGAAGTCACGCAGGGCGGCCTCGACCGCCGGCCGGGCTTCCTCGATGCGCGCCACGCGGGCGCCGGAGTCGCTGGCGACGCGGGAGAGCTCCTCGATCCCGCGACGGATGGACTCCAGCTTCGCGGCCTCGGTGTTCACCACCTCGACCTCGGCCGACAGCGAACGAAGCTGGCCGGCGATGCCCTCGGACTTCGCGACCAGGCTCGCGACGGTCTCGCTCGACTCGGTGAGGCCCTTGAAGCGGTTCTCGAAGTCCGTCAGGGAGCCGCGCACGTCCGTGACCCGCTGGCTCACCGATTCGAGGCCGCGGCTCTCGAACTCGAACTGCTCGACGGCCTTCTTGAGCTCGTCCTGCGCGGCCGCCAGGTCAATGCGCATCTCGCGCGCCTGCTCGTCCGTGTCCCGCTGCAGCTGCGTGATCTCGTGCGAGCGCTCGATGACCGACTCGTGCAGGTTCTGCAGCGATGCCACCTGGTCCTGCAGCCCGGCGAGCGCCGACTCGTTCGACTGGAGCTGGCGGATGCCCGCGTCCACCTGGCGCATGGCGCGATCGAGGTTCTCGGCGCGGGCGAGGGCCGCTTCGACCGCTTCGCGCTGCGTCTCGAGCGCCGCGCCCTTCTGCGCCACGAAGTCGCCCAGCGCCTTGAGCGTGCCCATCTGGCGCTTGAGGTCGTCCACGGTGTGCTGAACGCCGTCGAGCCCGCGCACGGCCTGCGATACGCTGGCGACGCGTCGCTCCTTGTCCTGCATGTCGCGGCTCAGCTCCTCGCGACGGCGGTCGAGCGCTTCCATCTTGGTCGTCGCGAGCTTGTGAGCGTCGAGCAGCCGGTCGTGCTGCTCGCGAAGCTTGGAGAGATGGTCGCCCGTGCCCTCGACCTGGTTGCGCAGCGAGCCCACTTCGTCGCGGACCTGCTGGAAGGGCTTCTCGATCTCGAGGAAGCCGACCAGCTGGTCCTTGAGCGAGTCGGCCTTCTCGATCTTCGCGCTCATCTCGTCGAAGCTCTCGCGGATCTTCTGCGCGTCCCCGAGCGCCTGCACGATCTGGGTCTCGGCGCGCAGCGTGCCCTCGACGAGGCTCTCGGCGCGCTCGTGCATGGATTCGAACTTGGGAACCAGCTGCACCATGGCGCCGAAGCGCTGCTCCAGGTCCGCGATCCGGACGGCCGCGGATTCCACGTCGGCCCCGACCTTCGCGACCGGCTCGCCGAGCGTCTGAAGATGGTCCGAGGAGGTGCGAATGCTCGTCAGGAGGGCCTCGTAGCGCACGCGTTCCTGCTGCATCTCCTGCAGGATGGCTCGCATCTCGTCGGTGAGTTCGCGGTCCTTCGAGCCGTTTCCGAGCAGGCTCTTGAGCAGCGGGGCCATCGTTCGCTCCTTGCAGGGTGGGCGAGTGGTTAGCCGGCGGAATCGCCGTCGGGCCGCTCGCAGGGTCGGTGCAGGGCCGCCTCCCGGGCAGGAGGACGGCGGACTTGAGGTCGCGCAGCCGGCCGCCCTTGCAAGACGCAGGCCTTCCCGCCTGGGCGGTGTTGGCTCGGACTCACCGGACCCGCGGTCGGGCCAAGAGAATCGAGGCCGAAGCCCGCCCGGCGGCTCGGACATGCGGTTCAGAGTGAAGTTCCTCCGTCTTTGCCTTCGGGGGCTTGGAGTTAGCCGCCACCCGCCTTGCCCGCGGCCGCCGGGCCAGCCGGACGACAGCACGCGCCCGGGGAGGCGGGATTCGCCTCGGGGCCTGGCCCCGGGAGAGCACCATGTGCGACCGGAGAGGAAGCCGGGTCGGGGGCGTCCACTTTTCCGCCGCCCCGGGGAGGGAACTGGCCGGCGCCGGGTGGTCCGATCGCGGCCCGACGGACGTCTCGTCGGGGCCTCAGGCGGGCGATGGCCGGGCTCGTCGCGGTGCGCTCCGCGAACGGGCGTGATGAGTGCGCCGAGCCCATGTTTTGCGGTGTCAAACGCGCGGAGATCGGGTGGATCCCAGATTCATCGCGCGAAGGACAAAGTGAGCTTGACCTCGGAAGGTCAAGGCTTCAATCTCGTTCATGGACGCGTAGAGCGCGTCTGAAGCGCGCCGGAGGCACGGCGGGCTTCAGAAAAGCGCCAACCCCCGGCGCCCCATCTTGCTCACGGCCACGGCCCTTCGCGCGAACAGCGCGAGAGCGATGGCATTCACAGCAGCGACGTGAAACGGAGGTCACCCATGAAGTTGGTTCGCGTCCACACTCTTCGTTCACTGGTCGCCCTCAGCCTGCTCGCTTCCGCCGCCGCCTTCGCGGTGTCGCCGGCCGAGGCAGCGTTCCCGCTTCGTTCGCCGCAGGTCACGGTGAATCCGGGCGACGGCGCCATCCAGAGCTACTTCAACGGGGTCGGCGAGAGCATCAACGTCGCCACCGACCAGCTCGACGCTCAGACGTGGAGCACGACGGTGTCGGGCAACTCGACGCTGACGCTGATGCTCGAGATCGCGGGGCTCGCCAACAGCAACTCGATCGGCGTTTACAACGGCAATGCGGTCGGCTCGCCGACGCTCTACCAGGTGTTCCCCGGTGCGGCCACGCAGGGCTGGTACGCGACGGCGCACTTCGGTCTCGGTGGCAGTCTGGTCGTGAGCCTGTTCGACCAGAACGCGGTCTATCAGGGCCAGACCGCCTATGCCGGCGTGGATAAGGACAACTTCGGCTTCTACATCCAGAACGGCACGGGCACCTATTACTCGCAGGACGCCCGCAACTCCGGCTTCGCGCACGTGCTGACGTTCGCCGGCACTGGCGTGAACTTCGGCAGCTGGTGGCAGTGCTTCGAGGACCTGCCGAACAACACCACGGATTGGGACTTCAACGACGCGATCGTGTTCGTCGAGTCCATCAATCCGGTGCCCGCGGCGCAGAGCTCCTGGGGCCGGATCAAGAGCCTCTACTAGCCGCACCCCGGTCGAATCGAGAGCCCCCGCGTGACCCGTTCGCGCGGGGGCTCTTCTTTAGAAATTGCATCGGCGCCGGGCACCGGGCTGTTACACTTTCCCTGAAGCCTCGCGTCACCCTGCGTGCTCGCGCCGGCCGCATCCCGGCTCGTCGAGCGACTTCGCGTTGCCCGGAGGGAACATGAGTCCCCGCACCTCGCGCTGCATCCTCGAGCGGATCGGGCGTGTCGCCTTACTCGCCGCGCTGCCGGTCCTCCTCGCGGCGAGCGCGTACGCGGGCACTTTCTACTCGCAGGGCAGCCTCGATGCCACGGCGCTCACGAGCTGGAACTCCGTGCGTGCTGGCGGAGGAACCCAGCCCGCGGACTTCGCTTCGGGCGACGTATTCGTCGTGCAGAACGCGCACGCGATGACGCAGTCGGCGTCCTGGACGCTCTCGGGTGCAGGAGCGCAGCTTCAGATCGAGACCGGCGGATCGCTGCTCGTCTCCTCCGGCGTCACACTCTCGCTGGCGGGGCCGCTCTCCGTCGCGGGGACGCTCGAACTCGCGTCCGGAACGGGCGACCTCGAAGTGGGCGGCGACTGGTCCGTGGATGCCGGCGGAACGTTCACGCCCAATGGACGCACGGTGCGGTTGAACGGCACCGCCGATCAGGACCTGGCGAGCGGCGGCGACGCCTTCGGCGGCCTCGAGATCTCCAAGACTTCGGGGCAGGTCATGCTCACCGCCGATGCGACGGTGAACGGCACGCTGACCCTCTCGGGCGGAAACGTCGCCACGGGTTCGAACACGCTCGTGCTGGCCGCCACGGGTTCGGTCAGCCGCACGAGCGGCCATGTCGTCGGGCAGTTGCGCAAGTCGCTCGCGGCCGGCGCGTCCAGCGCGACTTTCGAGATCGGTGACGCCTCGCACTACACGCCGCTGAGCGTTGCCGGTGAGGGAGGCGGTTTCGCCACGGCGTTCGACCTCGTGGCCTCGACTTCCGCGGGCGATCACGCCGCGATCTCGACCTCCGGCCTGCGCGCGGACCACTCCGCCAATCGCACCTGGACCCTTGCCGCGACGGGATACACGGGCGGCACCTTCGGGCTTACCTGCAATTTCGACGCCGCGGACCTGGATGCGGGCGCGACCCCGTCGCGATTCGTGACGCGTCGCTACTCGGGCTCAGCCTGGGCGGCGACGACCACCGGCACGCGAACGGGCACCAGCACCGGCACCACCGGCCTTGCTGCTTTCGGCGACTTCGCCGCGGGAGAACAGGCGATCGATCACTACGATGTGAGCGCCGCTTCCCCGCAGACGACGGGCACCCCCTTCACGACCACCGTGACCGCGCGCGACCTGCTGAACGAGACAGTCCCCGACGACAACACCACGTCGGTGACCATGACGAGCAGTGGCGCCGCCGAGTTCGACGCGGACGGGAATGGGACCTTCGGCGACAACACCAAGTCGTTGACCGGCGGCGCGGTCAGCATCTCGACGAGAGACTTGACCGCGGAAACGGTCACGCTCATCGCGACCGATGGAAACTCGAAGACTGGAAGCCGTGCCGGACTCGTCGTCCTTGCCCCGCTCTCGATCACGACGACCTCGCTGCCGAACGGCACGGTGGGGTCGGCGTACTCGCAGACGCTGGCCGCCACTGGCGGCACCGCGCCCTACGGGAGTTGGGCGGTGACGGTCGGGAGCTTGCCTGCGGGCCTGAGCCTGGACAGCGGCAGCGGACTTGTCAGCGGCACGCCGACGACGGCGGAGACGCAGGCGTTCACGGTCCGGGTGGTGGACGCGGCGAGCGACACGGCGACGCAGGCGCTCTCGATCACGGTCGGGGCGGCGCTCTCGATCACGACGGCCTCGCTGCCGAACGGCACGGTGGGCGCAAGCTACTCGCAGACGCTGGCCGCCACTGGCGGCACCGCGCCCTACGGTAGCTGGGCGGTAACGGTCGGGAGCCTGCCCGCCGGCCTGAGCCTGGACAGCGGCAGCGGGCTCATCAGCGGGACGCCGGCGACGGCGGAGACGCAGGCGTTCACGGTCCGGGTGGTGGACGCGGCCAGCGACACGGCGACGCAGGCGCTCTCGATCACGGTGGGTGCGGCGCTGAGCATCACGACGACGACGCTTCCCAATGGCACCGTGGGCTCGGCGTACTCGCAGACG